>Ga0209643_1000275_pt1 | contig 115740 bp, 113 predicted proteins | sample AutmiccBRH37_all_FD_187383 | JGI IMG/M metagenome (GOLD analysis project Ga0209643, IMG submission 187383) | Deep subsurface microbial communities from Mt. Terri, Switzerland - Autotrophic microbial communities BRH/37_all (SPAdes) (version 2) | ecosystem: Environmental > Aquatic > Deep...
TGAAAGTACTGTTGTTATTGCCGCTGTAAGTGTTGTCTTACCGTGGTCAACGTGACCTATTGTCCCTATGTTTACATGGGGTTTGGTCCTCTCGTATTTTGCCTTTGCCATTTTTACTTTTCCTCCTCTAAGTTTCAAGATTGTGAGCCAAATGTATAGACAGTCTGAAACTCCCCGTACAATAACTCAAAATTACTTATTATATTTGGGACATTCATCCCCATAGAGTTCCAGCAAACTCACCCGTGTGTGTCTTAAAAGATGGAGCTCACGAGCGGGCTTGAACCGCCGAACCTCTTCCTTACCAAGGAAGTGCTCTACCTGCTGAGCTACGTGAGCATGTCTCTTTTATGGAGCGGGCAGCGGGAATCGAACCCGCATAGCCAGCTTGGGAAGCTGGTATTCTACCACTGAACTATGCCCGCAAATGGTGGAGAGAGATGGATTCGAACCATCGAAGTCTGAGACAACAGATTTACAGTCTGCCCCCTTTGGCCACTCGGGAACCTCTCCATACAATATGGTATTATAATGCTTATCTGACCTTTTGTCAATATGATTGAAGGCTTGTGTACATCAAATTTATTGGCATATTTGGATGAATTATAAAATATTTGATTCGTATATATATTTTACTTTACACTATCTGATTATGTATTGTCACTAATTATGCTTGATTTTTCGAATAAACTGTTGACATTATACAAATAATTACATAGAATAAAATATGCAAACACTGAAGTAAGAAACAACGAGAGGTATATTTTATGTTGGAGAGTGTTCATAACTAGATAACTGAATCTAGGATTGAAAGGGGAACCTATAAGTAATAGGTTTTATTCTGTTACCCTTTTGATATATTGAACACGGAACCAATTGTATACTACTGTACAGTACCGTGCTTATGCACGTTTTTTTATTGGCGTATGTCAGCTCTGCGGTTAAAGCTTTTACCTGCAGAGTTTAAATAACTGTATTATATTGGATATGAAGGTTGTGATTGGACGTGGTCTGATTGCAGCCTTTTTATTTATAAATGTAAAGATAATGACGAGGAGAGAAAAAAATGAATTCAACCGCTATTAAAATTTTGGAATTTGATAAAATAAGGGAAATGATAAAAGCCTATACGGTATCAGCCATGGGAAGAGATCTTGCAGACAGGCTTGAACCCTCTCTGAATATTAATACGATAATGTCATGGATGAATGAAACTACCGAGGCCTGTGCCATATTGCAAAGAAGCGGCAGTGTCCCAATTCACAGTCTTAACAATATAGAAAATGCCATGGGCAAAGTGGGCAAAGGCATGGCCCTGCTTCCTGAAGAGCTCGAAATTATCCTGAGCTTGCTGCAGGAGGTAAGCAAGCTTAAGAGATTCATGAATGATAAGTCATCAGTTGCTCCAATAGTCAGCAGCTATGCCCTATCTGCCTATGAACTGGAGGAGCTGTCGGAGGGAATAGCACGGTGCATACAGAATGGAAGGGTGGATGACAAAGCCAGCAGTGAGCTGTGCAAAATTAGAAAAAGAATAATAATTCTGGAAGACAGAATAAAAGGCAAGCTGGAGAATATTCTGAGATCTTCGGCCTATGCCAAATACCTCCAGGATGGAATAATCAGCACCAGGAACGGCAGATATGTAATACCTGTTAAAAGGGAATACCGCAGGAATGTGGAAGGTGAAGTGCTGGACAGTTCAGCCAGCGGATCTACTGTATTTATAGAGCCTTCAGAGGTCAGAAAGCTCCATGATGAATTGACTCACTGCAGAATAGAGGAAGACAAAGAGGTTTACAGGATATTATCGATGCTCACAAATCTTGTAGAATCATATAGAAAAGAAATAACAGTAAATGTACAGGTTATGGCATATTATGACTTTCTGTTCGCTAAAGCCAGATTCAGTAGATTCCTGGAAGCCAATCCTGTGAGTGTTAACACCTGCCACAGATTAACAGTCCACGGTGCCAAGCATCCGTTAATAGGCAAGTCCTCTGTGCCTCTTGATCTAAGTATAGGAGAATCATACCGCACATTGGTTATTACAGGTCCTAACACAGGAGGAAAGACCGTAGCTTTAAAAACAATCGGCTTGCTGACTCTGATGGTACAGTCAGGACTTCACGTACCGGCAGAGCCGGCCAGTGAATTTCCCATTTTTACTGATATACTTGCTGATATCGGAGATGGGCAAAGCATTGAACAATCTCTAAGCACTTTTTCATCCCACATCAGAAATATAATCAGTATAATTGAATGTGTGGACAATAGTACACTGGTCATAGTCGATGAACTGGGCGCCGGTACTGATCCTGGTGAAGGGATGGGCCTTGCCATAGCAATTCTGGAAGAAACCTACAAGCGGGGTGCAATAACAATTGCTACAACTCATTACAATGAGATCAAGGACTACGCTTACAGCAAGGAAGGCTTCAAGAACGGCTGCATGGAGTTTGACCTTGATACATTGAAACCCCTGTACAAGCTGAAAATAGGAGAGCCGGGCGAAAGCAATGCTTTCTTTATTGCTTTGAGATTAGGGATGCGGCGGGATATTATTGAGAGAGCCCATGAGATCACTTATAAAGAAAAAAAGATATATGAAGAATATATGAGTACTGCCGGAGCTTCTCAAGTAAAAAATACCGAAATGATTCAAGAGCATGCCGGATTGACAACCAAAAGCATTAAGATATCCGAGGATAAGAAAAACTGCGATAAGTTAGCCGGAGCAGCTAAGTTCAGTACTGGGGATTGTGTATATATAAGCAGCATTGACCGCACCGGAATAGTGTGCGAGCAGGAAGATGGGAAAGGTAATATTGGTGTTATGGTGATGCATAAAAAGCTTGTAATAAACAAAAAGAGACTCTCTCTGTATATAGCTTCAAAGGAGCTTTATCCTGAAGATTATGACCTTGATATAGTTATGGAAAGCAAAGACAACAGGAAGAAGAAAAAGGTGATGGGCAAGAGGCACGTAGAAGGCATGACAATTGAAGTGAAAGATTAAAAAACAAGGACCTCCTGAAGGAGGTCCTGCTATTTATATATCTTTAATTTCCAAATACTTTTCAAGCTTTCTTTTTACTCTCTGAAGAGCATTGTCGATGGACTTCACATGCCTGTCCAAGTCACAAGCAATCTCCTGATATGATTTCCCCTGAAGATATGACATCAGTACCTCCAGCTCGAGGTCACTAAGTATTTCGCCTATCTTTGCTTCGATTGAAACAAGCTCTTCCCTGCTGATTATAAGCTCTTCAGGATCAGTTATCTTAGTGGCGGTAAGTATGTCAAGAAGTGTTCTGTCTGACTCTTCGTCATAGATCGGCTTATTGAGTGAAACGTATGAGTTGAGCGGAATATGCTTTTGCCTGGTGGCAGTCTTTATTGCTGTGATAATCTGCCTGGTAATGCAAAGCTCGGCAAAAGCTCTAAAGGAAGACAGCTTGTCATTCCTAAAGTCCCTTATGGCTTTATATAGGCCAATCATCCCTTCTTGCACTATATCTTCCTTGTCAGCGCCTATCAGGAAGTAAGATCTGGCTTTTGCTCTGACAAAGTTCTTGTACTTGTTGATTATGTACTCGAGAGACATCGAATTGCCTTCTCTGGCACTAAGTACTATTTCTTCATCAAGCATGTTCTCATAGCTTTCAACGAATTTTTTCTCTGCATTAGCTTCCACTCCATCGCCTCCAAGTATAAAATAAATCGCATTAATCCTATGCCTCTACATGTATCATAATGCAATTTATGTAGACATAGAAAACCATAGTATTATTATACCTATATCTACGGTTTTAGTCAAGTTTTGGTATCCTCCCGCCGCCATTTTTCCAAGGCGCTGCGGATTTTTGGATTGATACTGTTCTCCAGAAGGTTCCTTTTGCTTTCCTGCTTGTTAATATTTCTTAGCTGTCCTCTGTTTCTGAATCTCAAATAATATTATAGCGGCAGAAACAGCTGCATTCAAAGATGAAATCTTCCCTTTCATGGGAATACTTACAAGAAAATCGCAATTTTCCTTTATCAAACGGCCAAGTCCTTCACCTTCACTGCCTATCACCAATGCCACAGGGCCGGTCATATCCTTACTGTAATAGGTTTCCCCACCCATTTCAGCGCCTACAATCCAAAGACCTGCTTTCTTCAAATATTCCATAGTCTGGTTTAAATTGGTGACTTTTGCTACAGGCACATATTCTATCGCCCCTGCAGAAATTTTTGCCACTGCCGGTGTAAGGCTTACTGCTCTTCTCTTGGGTATTATTACGCCGTGGACTCCTGCTGCATCAGCTGTACGGAGTACTGAGCCAAGATTGTTATTGTCAGTAATTTCGTCCAATATTATGATGAAAGGATCCTCGCCCTTTTCTTTTGCTGCATTCAGCATATCATCAACCTCATAATACTTGTACAAAGCTGCTGAAGCTATGACTCCCTGATGGTTCCTGGTGCTCGAAAGGCCGTCAAGCTTAGCCTTGTCTACTTCTTTAATGAGTATCTTTTTCTCTCTGGCAATAGCTATTATTTGTCTTATTGAGCCTTCCCCAACATTCTTTTGTACGAAAAGCTTGTCGATCTCTCTACCGGATTTTAGCGCTTCAAGTACGGGATTTCTTCCTTCAATCAGGTTGATGTTGTCGTCATCATCATTTTCTTCTCTCTGGTCAACCATATATTGCTCTTTTACCCTGCTTCCCTTATAGGGTGCATTCTTATCAAAAGACCTTCCTTTTTCAAAGGGCTTTGTTTTATCATAGGGTCTTCCCTTTTCAAAGGATTTCCCTTTATCAAAAGACTTTTCTGAGCTTCGTCCCTTTGCGGGGCCCTTGGAATATCTTCCTTCTTCCCTTCCAGATCCACTGTCATCTCTTTTTTCGAATTTTCCCGGTTTTCCAGGTCTGAACGGCTTTGAGTATTTAGATGTCTTTGGTCCCTTTGGGTTTTTATTAAATGCCATAATCCTCATCCTTTGTTGTTATTTCAGTTTCGGGTTCCGCGTTTCGCGTTTCGCGATTCAAGTAATTCTTCGAAGCATCACCCAAACACTCGCAACTCGCAACTCGTAACTCGTAACCGATCTTTTACCGAACACCCAATATAATAGTTACGTGTTTATTATATTCAATTTTCTAAAAACAATTTATTGAATATAAGTTACTCCTTATAATAAGCTACTTTATTGTTCACATATTTCACGAATTTATAATTAATACCTTTATAGACCTGCAAATCGCTTGCTGACACTATTTCCCATGCCTCATCCTTATCCAGGTCGGTAAAGAATTTATCCGCAGTATACTTGTTTTCTATCCTGGTTATGTAAGCTTCCGTACAAAAGGGCAATAACTGTGCATAAACAGACTCTCCGCCAATTGCAAAAACATCTTCAGTTTTATATTTTTTTATTTCATGGAAAACTTCATTCAACGAATGGCATACTATTATCCTGTCATCCCCATAACACTCTTTCCTGCTCAGTATAATGTTTGTCCTGTCCTTAAGAGGTTCTTTCCCGGGCAATGATTCAAAGGTTTCTCTGCCCATAATCACTACTTTACCCAGTGTCATTTGCTTAAAAAACTTCATGTCCTCCGGGATCCGTTGTAATAAGTTACCTTTATATCCAATTCCCCAATTTAAATCAACAGCAGCAATAGCTTTCATAAAATTCTCCTTATCTATATCAAACAGCTACGGGAATACCTTTTATCTGTGCACCACTCTGGTATCCCTCCAATACAAAATCTTCGACGCTAAAATCATAAAAATTCTTTATATCCTGGTTGATCAATAGCTTTGGTGCCGGATACGGGGCTCTTTGGATAAGCTCTTTAACCAATGGCACGTGCCTGTCATAAATGTGTGCATCTGCAATAACATGAACAAATTCTCCAACTTCAAGCTTGCTTACTTGTGCCAGCATATGCAAAAGTACTGCATATTGAGAAACATTCCAATTATTAGCAACCAGGATGTCTTGGGATCTTTGGTTAAGTATCCCGTTAAGCTTTCCCTCAGTGACGTTAAAAGTCATGCTATAAGCACAGGGATATAAATGCATCTGATATAAATCACTATGATTGTATATATTAGTCATAATTCTTCTGCTGTATGGATTATTCTTTAAATCATACAGTACACGGTCAACCTGGTCATATTCCCCTTCGGGGTACTTATGCTTAATACCCAGCTGATATCCATAGGCTTTCCCTATAGACCCCTTTTCATCTGCCCAACTATCCCAAATATGGCTATTAAGATTATTAACATTATTTGACTTCTTCTGCCATATCCAAAGTATTTCATCAATTGCAGCCTTTAAATTTGTTGGTCTTAATGTAAGTATCGGAAACTCTTCGTCAAGATTGTACCTGTTGATTACACAAAATTTCTTGATTGTATGAGCAGGAGTACCGTCCTCCCATTTGGCTCTGACACTCTCACCCTCCGAAGAAATACCTGTTTCCAGGATATCCCTGCACATCTCAGCAAACAATATATCCGCCTTGCTCACAACAATACACCTCTTTTACTATTAATCATACGTATTCACTCTGCATTCAGAAGCCCATGACATATCATTATCCATGCTGCATCTGACCGGTGATTTTTCAGAACATCCCATTTAGTATATTTTACCTGTAAACTTCATTGCCTGTCCAGGAATTTCTACTTTTCAGTCTCTGATTTGATATCTATTACTCTCCCAAGTATCTCCATCAGCCTGTCATTCTGACCTGTAAGAAACAAAAATCCTATCAGGGCTTCAAAACCTGTAGCGTATCTATAGTCAGAGATATCCGCATTTTTGGGTATGGTTGCAGATTTTGTATTTCTTCCTCTTCGGGCAACATCCTGTTCCTCAGGTGTTAAAAGCTCAGTAATCTTCTCCAGAGTATCTGCCTGTGCTTTTGCCTTTACGAATTCTATCGACATTTTATGCAGCTTTTTTACCTGTCCATAACCCCCGGACACAAGCAGTGTTCTGACAAAGGTGTCATAGACCGAGTCCCCCACATATGCAAGCACAAGGGGATTCAGCATCTGCACGTCAGATACCATAAGCTTGCCATTGTCCATCATCATTTGGTGCAAATCCTCCAGCAGCTTTCTGTAATTTTTATTCAAGTAATCATTATCCATGTCATACCTACCAAATCAATTTTATTCACTCTTCCAAGGAAACTGCTATTTGGGAAGCTCCCGCATCCTCAGCATCCTCCAGCAAAACAGCCGAATCATCCACTGACAGCTCCTGCACACTTTTAAGCTTTCTGCCTATGCTTCTGGACTTTCTTGCCGCATCCTCTATAGTGTTGCTTGCCTCCTGCAGCTTCTTCTGCGTCTTGTCCAGAATATCACCGAACCTGCCGAACTCGGTCTTTACTGCCCCCAACAAAGTCCATACCTCACTGGAGCGTTGTTCTATCGCCAGAGTCCTGAAGCCCATCTGCAGACTGTTAAGCAGTGCTATAAGCGTAGTAGGCCCGGCAGTCACAACCCTATACTCCCTTTGCAGGCAGTCACACAGTCCCGGACGTCTCAACACCTCTGCATAAAGGCCCTCTGTAGGCAGAAACATTATCCCGAAGTCGGTTGTACCCGGGGGGTCTATGTATTTATCCCTTATATCCTTGGCAAAGCTTTTGACTTTAAGCTCCATTGCTTTTGCAGATTCCTCCGCCAAAGTGGGATTTCCCTGCTCCTGTGCATCCATAAGTCTTTGATAATCCTCCTGGGGGAACTTTGAATCAATCGGCAGCCACACAACTTCCCCTTTATTCACATCCCGGCCGGGAAGCCTCACCGCAAATTCGACCCTTTCACCGGAATTCTTTTTTGTCGCCACATTCTTTGAGTACTGTTCCGGAGTCAAAATCTGCTCAAGTATATTTCCCAGCTGAATTTCTCCCCAGGTACCTCTCGTCTTTACGTTGGTAAGCACCCTCTTAAGGTCCCCTACTCCCGAAGCCAGTGTCTGCATCTCTCCAAGTCCCTTATGCACCATTTCCAGCCTTTCACTCACCAGCTTGAAGGATTCCCCGAGTCTCTTCTCCAATGTAGAGCTTAACTTCTCGTCTACTGTGGACCTCATCTGATCCAATTTCTTGCTATTATCTTCTTGTAGATTCCGCAGCCTCTCTTCTATCGTCTCTCTCATCCTGTCCATCTTATTCTCATTTGTCTGGGTGAGGTTTGTCAGCTGCTTGGAGAATATGTCCAGCTGGTTCCTCTGCAGGCTTGATATCTCTGAAATCTGCGAGGATATCATCCCATTGAACATTTTATTTGAGCCTGCCAGCTCTTCTCTATTTTGGAGCATCTCGTCCTTAAGGGTCGTATTCATTTTATCTATGTTCTTGTCCATTGCTTCAAGGCGGGTTTCAAGCTTTATCAGCTTGCCCGCCGAGCCCGCATTCATTATTATTATCAATATAACCAAGTTTATAATAAGCAATCCTGTTACAATCATCAAAAGTATATCAGACATAGCTTCTCATCCTTTGCTCAGGCTTTATACCCTTTTCCATTTTACTCCCTCGGGAGTATCTTCAAGTATTATCCCCCGGGCTTTCAGGTCATCCCTTATCTTGTCGGAAAGAGCCCAGTTCTTTTCCTTCCTTGCCTTCTGCCTTTCCTCTATGAGCTTTTGGATTTCATCAGATATTGGGTTTGTGTCTTCTTCCTTTTTTTCCACCTTATCAATATCAAGCCCAAGGATTTTGTCCATCTTGACCAACAGCAGGAAGAGCTCCTTTGATTTCTTAGGATTTCTGATGATTCCCCATACGGTACTCAGCGCCTTTGGTATGTTGAGATCATCATTTATTGCCTCCTCAAACTCCTGTATAAGCGCTTCAGCAATACCAGGCTCAAGCTCATCAGTTCCATTCTTATGGGCCAAGGCTCCCTCATACAGACGATCCAGCGCTGTTTGAGCAGACTGCAGTGCATCCCAGGTAAAGTTGAGTTTGTTCCTATAGACCGCATTCAGGCAGAAATATCTGTATGCCAGTGGATTAAACCCTTTAGCCGCCAGATCATCTATTGTATATGTGTTGCCAAGACTCTTCGACATCTTTCCATTATCGACAAGGAGGAACTCACCATGAGCCCAATAATTCACAGCAGGTTTGCCAAGCAATGCCTCTGATTGAGCAATCTCATTCTCATGGTGTATCGGAATATGGTCCACGCCGCCTGTGTGAATGTCAAACACATCCCCTAGATATTTCCTTCCCATAGCAGAACACTCGATATGCCACCCCGGATATCCCATTCCCCAGGGGCTAGGCCATTGCATTATGTGTTCTTTGGGTGCTTTCTTCCAAAGGGCAAAATCTGCCGGATGGCGCTTCTCATCGTTAACATCAACCCTAGCACCAGCCTGCTGCCCTTCAAGATCAATCCTGGACAGCTTTCCATAACCTTCAAACTTGGTTATGTCAAAATATATGCCGTCACTTGTTTCATATCCATAGCCCTTATCCATTAATCCCTCGACAAATGTCAACATTTCGGGTATATGCTCGGTTGCTTTTGGGACTATTTCCGGCGTCTCAATATTTAATGCCTTAAGATCCTTAAGGAATATATCAGTATAGTAGTTGGCTATCTCCAAGGGTGATTTCTGCTGCTCCTTGGCGGTTTTGACCAATTTATCCTCGCCTTCATCAGCATCTGAAACCAAATGCCCTACATCGGTTATGTTCATAACGCTCTTAAGCTTATAACCGTTATATTTTAGGACTCTTCTGAGTATATCCATAAATACATAAGACCTCATGTTGCCTATATGGGAATAGTTATAAACCGTTGGTCCACATGAGTACATTCTAACTTCCCCTGGAGTTATAGATACAAATTCTTCTTTTCTTCTTGTCATTGTGTTGTACAGCTTCATTCCAAACACCTTCCTAAAAATTATTTTCCAATTACCTTAATGTTACTGCTATCAAAAGGATCGCCAATGAACTGCGATATTATGGGCAATGGGCGATAGGCAATGGGCAATAAGTCAAGTGCACCTCCGAAGTCCTGCCCTAGTTCTCGTATCTCGCATCTCGTATCTCGCATCTAAAAAATATAAACCCACCTCATAAAGAGGCGGGCAATTCCGCGGTTCCACTCTTCTCGGAGACTCAACAAGTTAACGGTAACCCGCCGGAGAATACTACCATTATAAAAACAGCTTCCTCTCCGGTGCTCACGGGCGCACTTCAACCCCAAGTATCCTAAAACCCCTCTCAGCCGCTGAAGGTTCCTCTCTGTAAGCCTTTCTGATTTACTTTTCCCAATCTACGCATCAAATATTTAATTATATATATTATTATAGTTAATAGATACTATGTCAATACTTATTTTTTCGTTCCCTGCGTTGCAAAAAATCCTTTGCATTGTTCACTCCCTTAAAACAGTATACCGTCTGTATTTAAGATACCCCTCGTATATATATATCACATCCTTGGTACTGGTACCCCTGCGCCCAAGTATTATATAACCCTCTTTGCTTCCCGTCTTCTTCTTTACAAACATGATCGGCGAACCCTTCACACTCTCCATGTATTGGTATCTCAGACCGCCATACTGAATGATATCAGGATATGCTGCCTCCTTTTGAGGCGACGTCAGCTTTAATACATATATCACAATTAGTATCAATACAATAGAAATAAGTGTATATTTATTTCCTCCGCCTTTTTTCCCTAAAATAAACATACTTACTCTTTTCCTTTCCTGTATACATTCGCTACGGCATATGCAGCAATACCTTCGCCTTTTCCGACAAAGCCCAGACCCTCAGTAGTAGTCGCCTTAATACCGATACAGTCCTTATCAAGCTGCAGTATGTCTGATATTTTATCCTTCATTTCATCTATATATGGTGAAAGCTTTGGCTTCTCCGCTACAATGATACTGTCGATATTTCCAATGTCATACCCCTTCAAGCGAAGTATTTCCCTGACCCTTCCCAGCAGAACAAGACTTGATATTCCTTTATAGGATGCATCATTATCCGGAAAATGCCTGCCAATATCCGATTCACCGCATGCACCCAAAAGCGCATCCATGATTGAATGAACAAGTACATCTGCATCTGAATGTCCCAGCAAACCTTTTCCACAGGGAATTTCCACCCCTCCAAGAATCAGCTTCCTGCCCTCCACCAGCTTATGCACGTCATAGCCGTTTCCTATCCTGAATCCAAGCATAATACCACCTCAATCATATAGTATCATAATAATAGCATGTATGCAGGTATTTTACCCTCCATGCATGCTACCTATTTCTGAATTCCTATAGCTTATCTTTTATGAATGCACCAAGCTCTTTATCCATCTTCTTTATGTGATTGAGCAGCCAATCAATCAGCAGCTTATTCATTTTTATTACAAGACTTGGCGTAACTCCATCCATTTTCAGACTATCCTTCAAAACCCCAAAATCCTTTATGAACTGGGTATGAAGCATTTTGTGATTATTATACTGCGGATAGCCATATTTTTTTTGCAGCCCCTCTTCATCAGAAAAATGTGTAACTACATATTCTCCCAGATAGTCGATAACCTTGAGTACTTCTTCTTTCCCTTTGCCCTTGTTGCAGGCATCAAACAGACCATCAATCCTCCCTATTAACTCCTTGTGCTGATTGTCAATCTGATCCACACCAATTCTTAAATCTTCTTTCCATGTGATTGCCATAATTAACCCCCCAATTAGTATATTTTTACACCAATTCATGCTTACTGTATTCCATATATCGGTACTATTCTACATATATATCCAAATTCCTCCTGAAAAACAGCAAAAACACTCCCAGAAGGGAGCATTCTTGAATTATCAAAGGTTTTATTCTGATGTATCCTTTATTGATTTAAACTCCTTTATCATACGGTACGGCTTTGTTATGACCCTGACCGTTATAGAGCGCAGGAATTTGGACAAGTCTTCCCGGATCTCCTTGCTCATCCTTTCGGGCTTCGTCCTGATACGCTCAAATATATCAGCTGCATAGGCTGACAATACCAGCTTATCATCAATTTCAAGAGTGGTTTTGCATTCGGTGCATACGATTTCCTTTATATTTTCACCTAAATAGGTTATATCATGAAGTGTATTTTTGACGCAGTTGACACAATATAAGTCAGCTTCCATCCTGGTTATTTTCATAGCAACACCTCATTATAAGATTTCTTATTCCCATTATACCCTTAATGGGAATAAAATAGTAGTTATCCATTTCCTTATTCCCCGAAATTTGATTCTATCAGTGTCATGAGTCCGCTAACTGCTTCCCGTTCATCAGGTCCCTCAGCACTTATCCCGATTATGGTTCCCATGCTTATTCCTGCTGAAATGATACCTATTATACTTTTGGCATTTACCTCCCTGCCCTTGCAGTAAAGCTTTATATCGGAGCTGTAGCTTAAAGCCTTTTTCACAAATTCAGCCGCCGGTCTTGCGTGCAATCCCGTTTTGTTTGTAACTGTTATTTCCTTCTTTATCATATATACACCTCTTTCGAAACATGTTCATTTAGCAGTGAAGCTAGCTATTCCCGGGAAGATGTATGCTGCGCCCCAAGCAATCAGCCGCCGCTTCCATTATTGCCTCCGAGTAGGTAGGATGTCCATGTACCGTACCTGACAGTTCATGTACTGTTATTTCCATTTCCATGAGCACAGCAGCTTCATTTATAAGCTCGGCAGCTCCCGGGCCCACTATATGCACTCCCAAAATTTCTCCATATTTATTGTCTGCTATTACCTTGACAAATCCCTCATATTCACCGGCAGCTAATGCCCTGCTGTTTGATGAGAAAGGAAATTTACCTATGCAAATATCTTTTCTATCCTTTGTCTCTGCCTCTGTAAGTCCTACTGAGGCTACCTCCGGTATCGTATACACGCAGGAAGGTATATTATTCGACTTGAATACGGCTTTATTACCCATGGCATTTTCAGCTGCTGTCTCTCCCATCTTAAAAGCGGCATGAGCCAACATCTTCATCCCGTTAATATCACCGGGAGCATAAATACCCTTTATACTTGTTTCCATATACTCATTTACTTTTATTCTGCCTCTATGAGACTCAGGCTTCATATTTCCAAACCCTTCCATATCAGGTACTCTTCCTACAGAAAGCAATGCCATCGAGGCTTTCAGGGCTCCGTGATCTTGAAGTTCAAGACTGAGTCCCCCCTCTAACTCAGAAACACTTTCCAGACTGACCCCTGTCATAAGCTTAATACCTTTGCGGCTCAATACCTTTGAAAGGGTCTCTGATATCTCTTCATCCATACCTGGAAGTATCCTGCCTGCAATCTCAACTACCGTTACTTGTGTTCCATAGGCCTGGAAAACTGTTGCCAGCTCAATACCTATTACACCACCACCTATTATAACCAGGCTTTCGGGTATTTTCTTCAGATTCAATGCTTCATCACTGGTAAGTACAAGGGGGCTTTCAATGCCAGGTATGCTTATCCTCGCAGCTTTTGAACCTCCTGCTACTATTATGCTTCCACCGTCCAGTACCACATCTCCGTTTACTGTCACCTGCTTTTCACCGGATATTTTACCTATACCGCTGTACAACCTGACGTTATTGCTCCGGAGAAGACCATCGACTCCGGTTGTCAAAGAGCTTACGACTCTGTTCTTGTAGTCCACCGCTTTCTCCATGTCTATTCTCAGGCTTTCCGTATCCAGTATAATTCCTCTATCAGCCGAAGTCTTCAGGTTATCTATCAATTCTGCATTTCTCAGGTACGCTTTTGTGGGTATACAGCCTCTATTGAGGCAGGTACCGCCTACGGTATCCTTTTCAACCAGCGCAACCCTGCCCCCAAGCTGTGAGGCTTTTATTGCAGCCACATAACCTGCCGGGCCGCCGCCTATTACTATCACATCATAAAAGGTATCTGATTTATCCGCCTTCGAGGCATACTCCTTTTCCTTTAGAGGTACTGCCGGAGCAGCACTAATGTCCTCCCCGGTCTCTCCGATATATGCAATTGTCTGGGTTACCGGTACTACATCACCCTCCTGCCTCAATATTTTCAACAGTATACCGCCTGCCTCAGCCTCCACCTCCATGCTCACCTTATCTGTATGTATCTCCAATAGAGGCTCCCCTGCCTCCACCTTGTCTCCTTCCTGCTTCAACCATTTCATTATAGTTCCTTCCTCCATTGCCATACCTGCCTTCGGCATAATGACTGCATAAGCCATACTTATCCCTCCTGTCACCTCTCCATGATTATCTCCAATGGGTTCTCCAGCAGCTCTTTTATTCTGCCAAGAAAGACAGCCCCCTGTGCCCCGTCGATCACCCGATGATCGATAGTAAGGCTGAGCCCCATAACACTCCTGCTCTCAACCCTGACCTTTTCCAGCCTGAGTACCTCCTCAACCGCACATACACCCAATATCGCACTTTCCGGCGGGTTTATAATGGGAGTAAAAGAAGTTATACCAAACATACCCAGATTGCTTACCGTGAAAGTGCCTCCCGTGATTTCATCGGGAACAAGCCTGTCTTCCTTTGCCCTGGAACCCAGATCCTTGGCTATATCGGACAGTTCCTTTAATCCCAGGCCTTCGGCATTTTTAATCACCGGTACTATAAGCCCTTCAGGAAGCGCAACTGCCATTCCGAGATTTATGTCAGTCAAAAAAAGAATATCGTTTCCATCAATAGTCACATTAATATAGGAATGTTCCTTGAGGCTTATGACAGCTGCCTTCATAACAATATCGTTTACCGATATATTGCTGCCCAGAGTTTTGTTCATCTGCTTCCTGAGACGCAATAGCTCTGTGACATCTGCTTTTGCATCGAGAGTAACAGGAGGTGCTTCAAGATGGCTTTTCAGCATTCTATCCGCTATTATCCTGCGGATACCCTTCATAGGCTTCCTGACACCTCTTCCGGATATGCCGGTTCCAGTCCTGTTATTCTCTTCAGCGACGGGCAAATCTTCTTTTTTTATTTTCCCTCTATGGCCGCTCCCTTTCACCTGGGACAGATCCACCTTCATTTCCTTGGCAATTCTGGCTGCAAGGGGTGTTGCTTTTATTCCTTTATAGCTCTCCACGTCACTGCCCCTTATCACTCCGCCTGTTCCCGAACCCCTGATTGAAGCAAGCTCAATACCCTTCTCACGTGCAAGGGTTTTTGCCAGCGGAGTAGCTGCAATTTTTAAGACCATTTTCATTACCCCCTACTCCAGAAGCTTTCTTACAGCTTCAGTTATTGTCTTTTCAGTCGGTACTGCATTTTTCTCCAATTCCGGACAGTATGGGATCGGTATATCGAGGCCTCCCAATCTTTTAATTGGCGCATCCAGGTAATAAAAGGCCTCACTGTCTGCAATAACTGAAGCTATCTCACCACCAAAACCTCCTGTTTGCACTGCCTCATGAACTATAAGAACTTTTCCGGTCTTAGCTGCCGAACTGATTATTGCAGCCTTATCCAGAGGAAGAAGTGTTCTGAGATCAACCACCTCGATATCAATACCCTGCATTTCAAGGTCCTCGGCTACCTTCAGGCATAGGGGTACCATCCGTCCGTATGTAATTATGGAAATATCCTTACCTGCCCTCTTAATATCTGCTTTTCCCAGGGGTACGGAATAATCCCCCTCAGGCACCGGCCCCTTCTTCCGGTATAAAAGCTTTTGCTCGATAAATATGACGGGATTATCATCTCTGATTGCAGCTTTTAACAGTCCTTTTGCATCAGCAGGTGTAGAGGGTATGACCACCTTCAAGCCGGGAACATGACAAAACCAGGCTTCAAGACTTTGAGAGTGCTGTGCAGCCGCTCCCGTACCCGAGCCTCCGGGAGTTCTGACCACCATCGGCACCTTTGCCTTACCTCCGAACATATATCTTATTTTTGCAGCCTGGTTGACCAGCTGATCCATCCCTATAGTCATGAAATCACTGAACATTATCTCCGCTATGGGCCTCATTCCGGTGACTGCCGCACCCACAGCAGTACCTATTATTGCTGCTTCCGAAATAGGCGTATCCCTTACTCTCTCCTCTCCGAACTCCTCAAACATCCCGACGGATACACCAAAAGCACCCCCATAAAGACCTACATCCTCACCCATGAGAAATACACTTTCGTCCTGCCTCATTTCTTCACACATGGCTTCCTTTACTGCTTGAGCATATGTTATTTCCCTCACAAAAACCACCTCTCTATGCGTAAACATCATCAAAAATAGTATCTATGGACGGATAGGGACTTTGCTCGGCAAATTCCACAGCCCTTTCAATATCCGACCAAGCTTGCAGCTCAATTGCATTCAATTGGGAAGAATCAAAAACTCCATTCTCTTCCAGGTGTTTTCTGAAGCGTTTTATTGGACATTTTCCTTTCCATTCTGCAATCTCTTCCTTTGTCCTGTATACATTGGCGTCGCTTTTGGAGTGCCCCAACCACCTGTAGGTCTTTGCTTCCAAAAGCATCGGCCCCTTATGCCTTACATACTCTCTTGCTTCAATAGTTGCTTTGTATACCTCAAGCACATCATTACCATCCACCACTTTTCCCGGAATACCATATGCTGCAGCTCTTAAAGCCACATCCTCAATATTCATGGACTTGTTAGCCGCCATAGACATTCCATATAAATTGTTTTCACAGAAAAATATTACAGGAAGCTTCCAAATGGAAGCAAGGTTCAAGGATTCATGAAAGCTTCCCTCATTTGAAGCTCCATCCCCAAAAAAGCATAATACAGCCTGGTCCGACTTTCTCATATGAAGCGTCAAGGCAGCTCCCACCGCAATGGAATGTCCGCCTCCCACAACACCGTTTGCCCCTATGTTGCCCCGGGTCAGATCCGCGATATGCATCGAACCGCCCTTTCCGTTGCAGTAGCCGGTCTCCTTTCCCAGAAGCTCGGCCATCATTCTGCCAAGGTCAATTCCCTTACCTATACAGTGGCCATGGCCTCTATGGGTGCTGGTTATAAGATCCTTCTCTTCCAAGGCACAGCATGCTCCCACTGCAGAAGCTTCTTCACCTACATAAAGGTGAGTGGTTCCATGTACCTTCCCCAGTGTAAAAAAATTTGCCACCTTTTCTTCGAACTTGCGTACATGAAGCATTTTAATATACATTTCCTGCAATTTGCCCTTATCTATATCCATTGTTCAAACCTCCATAGTTAACATAAAATTCAAGCATCAAATTGCAACCATTTTGTACATTGAAGCATACCACCTTTTTGAAATGGGGTTGTTGCAAAACTTTACAACAGCCCCCTCTGTCTAAAAGAATTTGTCCTGAATCCTTCTTAGTTGGACAATTAGTGAATCAGCATCGAGATTAACCATATCATAGGTAATTATTTCTCCCTTGACAACATCCCGGAGAAGCTTTGTCTTTTTATTCACCAGGCCTAAGGGCAGTGCTTTCAATGACTTTGCAACATCAGCCTTCTCTATAGTGCCGTATACCGTATAAGCCCCTATACCATCCAGGTATTCTCCTGCTTTCATATCCTTTTTGGCTGCTGTTATCGTTTCCGAGATGGGTGAACCAATGGGGACTATGGTGGATTGTTTGTCCAAGGCAGCTCTTACTGCCGAAAGCGGTGTCTCAAGGCTGCACAGGTGATAAGGCCTATAGAGCACATAGTTGGGACCGCTGCCCATGCCTAAATACTCCAGCTCATGCCTTACTTCAAGCAGCTTGCTGCCTATAATTACAAATACACCAGGGGCTACTCCGTTAATAAATTCCACTACCCCATAGTTATCCAGTATGCCGCCTTCCTCCTTGAGACTTAGAATTTCAGGAAGCTCGCTCACTGTACCGGATGCTCCGTGGGCACCCCTTATATCAGGTAAAAACCCTGTAGCATTTGACATTGCTGTCAGTTCAACCATGGTCTTTGTACCATCCTTGAAGGAGGTAAGCATCTTGGGGCTTACCCCTCTTCGTGTTGCCTCCTCCAAAACCGTATCGGGATTGCATTCAAGATCAAGTGCATTGTTCTTTCCTTTTCCTATTACTTTTACATCAAAACCCAGAGCCGACGCAAAGTCATAAAGCTCCTTAACAGCACCCGGTTCATCTCCGGCCGAGCCGGTATATATTACGCCTGCATTATCGGCAAGTTTTTTTAAAAGGGGCCCTATGACAATGTCTGTCTCTACATTAAGCATTACTATATGCTTTCCGTTAGTGATGGCATCCACCGCGACCCTGGCTCCTGCCTCAGGTACTCCGGTAGCGTCTACAGTGACGTCAATCAGGTTAGCCTTGGCTGCAATATCCGCATTATCCGTTACGATGTATTTGCCCTTTTCCATCCAGATATTTGCCTCTGCAACTGTGTTTACCACTCTGATATCTTCCTCGCTCAAGCCGGCGTTTTTGTATGCCTTTATTGCATTTTCCACAGCTATATCAACAACAACTGTAGGCTTTATGCCCTTCATAAGCATCATCTGACTGACCATTCCCTTGCCCATCTGGCCTGCGCCTACTATGCCCGTATTTATTCTCCTGCCTTCTGTTTCTAACCTCTCCAATTTATAGTTGACTCCCAGCATAATTGCACCTCTATTTCTATCTGTATATGATTTCTAATGTATCTCCTACTCTGATGTCAGGTAAATCTCTTCCTTCGACCTCAATCTGCCCTGGCAGTTCAACCTCTGCTTTCCCGGTAAACTTGAACGTGCAGTGACCCATTGCTTTGAAGGTTTTGTTAGCCTCTTCACCAACTGCTGTAACCTTGTATTCCATACCGCTTATTTGCAGAATATCCCCTACTCTTATATCCTGCTGAACCGTCTCAATTGAGTGTAAAACAGAAATCTCAGCCAGCTCAGCCGGAGCATTATCATTAAAAACTATCACTATGTCATCACTTAAAAAATCCAGTGCCATTTCTCCTATCCCGGTTATTGTTGACTTATAAATCATACAGTCCTCCTAAAACTACAAACTTGTGTATGTTCTATGGAATTTATGATATAATATATTTTAAAGCTTAAGCATGGTCACATTTTTAAGCTTCTGGGGGCATGGCATGATACTCTGTGGGGAGCATCATACCATGCTTTCTCATTTAGTACAAACCGATACTGAACGCATATGCGATAAGTACGGAAGCAGGACCCGTTATCAGCCTGGATATCAGTATTGCAGGCACGCCTACTTCGACGGTTTCCGGTTCTGCTTCACCCAAGCTCAAGCCTACAGGTATGAAATCGCATCCTACCTGTGGATCAATTGCGAAAAGTGCAGGTAAAGCATATTGTGGGGGAATAGACCCGTTTCCTATCTGCACACCGACCAGAACACCTACTATCTGTGCAATTACAGCACCAGGGCCTAAGAGCGGCGACAATATAGGGATAGCACATACAACGGATATTACCAGCAAGCCTGGTATTGTTCCTGCATATGGAGAAATGGTGTTTGCTATCCAGTCACCTATTCCCGATTTCAGGATTATCCCAATCAACATACTGACAAATGCCATAAATGGAATTACATTCTTTATAACAGCATCAATGGTTTCTCTTCCTGCCTGGTAGAGCTTTCCTACCACATTTCCGGTTGCCTTTCCGAGCCTTGTAAGAAAATTCTGCTTGACTTTTGCATGTTCAGCCGGTGCAGCCTGCACCGCAGGCCTGGTCTCTTTTGCAGCTACCTTCGGTTCTTCGGTATTAGCTTCACCTTCAAATAAGCATACATTCTTTTCTTTGACTCCGGATACATACAGCTCTTCGGTTATGTACTGCGCAAGGGGTCCTGACTGTCCAACAGAGGTCAGGTTTACAGTATAAACCTTCTTCTTTGGATAGACTCCGCACCTTGCTGTTCCTCCACAGTCTATTACAACAACTGCAATCTCGCTGTCGGGAACGCCTGTACTGAAGCCGTCAACTGCAATTGCGCCTGTCAGTTCAGCTATCTTGGCGGTTACAGGATCAATACCGCCGCCGGTGACTGAAACGATCTTGTTTCTGGTTTCTGTCGGCTGAATTACCAATGGTCCACCCCAGCCGCTGTTACCTTTTTCAATCTTTACTGATTTATACATGGCCATCCCTCCTTAGAAACTTACAGACTGTGTGCTGCTTACAGATTTTTCAACTTTTTGCCTCATCATGATGGCAGTGATTCTTTCTGTAATCACACCTCTCATGAGTATTACTATTACACCAACGATGAAGTACCTCATTGCTATGTCGCCTAGCGGCAGGTTAAGCTTCTGCAAGCCCTGCGCTATACCCATGTAAACGAATAATTCTCCAGCATTGGCATGGGGAAAAAGACCCGTTATAGGATGAACGAAGGATACTGCCGCATCGTAAAACGCCGGTTTGTACTTTTCTTCCAGGAATTTCCCAAAGGAATAACACATTGGGTTAGTCAGGAAGAAGACTGCCAGTACAGGAAATATGGTATATCTGGTTATTATGTTCCTGGTTGCAGCCTTTGCAACCCTTTCGATCTTTTCCTCTCCGATTATCTTTATAAGTGCATTTACAGCTGTCATAAGTACTATCAAGGTTGGGAGTATTCCGGTCATCAAGCCCATGAATGTTTCTCCGCCCTTTTGGAAAAGACCAATGAATCCTTGTGCCAGGTTAGCCAAAAACGTTAACATAGATTTACCCCTTTCATTTTAGTTTTTTGTAACCCCTGTTTTATTCCATAAATGCCGGGCATCACTCCTTTCACTGTCTTATAAACTCCCCTGATCAGCGGGAAAGCTTAGCTTCCGAGTTTTTTTTCCAAACCTTCTATGGCTTGAAGTATGGGGCCTTTTTTCTCAGGAAATCTGCTCTTCAGCTCATTAAGTGTCAGCCCTTCTATTCCTTTAATCTGTTTGAACCTTTCAAATATAGTTATGCCCTCAAGCTTTTCCCCTCGCACTATCCTTCCACGATTATCACAGGCTAAGATTGTTATATTGCCCGCACCCAGAATGCCCTTTCGTGCCCCGATAGCAACTATCCCCATCGTCTTAAGCGCGGATACCCTTTTTCGGTAATCAGATATCTGCAGATAGGATAAAAGACCTTGGACTATCAATAGCGAAAATGCAATAATCACCAATTTCAACATGGTATTACTTCCCCCCATATGCGTTCAGAATGAATTCACTGGTCTTCTGGTTAGTCACCAGTACATTGATATACTTTCCTCTTGCCGCGCCAATGATTGCGTCCACCTTTTCCACGCTCCCCGCGATTCCCACCACCCTGCCGATTTTTTTCAACCGGCTAAGCTCTATACCGAATACTTTTTTATTGAATTCAAATTGAGATGTATCGCCATTGATATCAAAGAATTGGAGACAGATATCGCCTACTGCCTTTTTCTTTCTAAGGGTTTCCATATCTGCCTCGTTGAAATATCCTGTAGCCATCATCGTTGAGCTCTTCTCTGTAGGAACACCTATACCGACTAAAGCAATAGTTACCTTGTCTATAATGTCAAGTATCTGTTTGATCCCCTTTTCCGTTTTAAAATTCTCCTTTATACCAATATCTGATATCACCGCCGGTGCATGGAGAAGTTTAAAATTGCCGCCGAACGCTCTTGCAAGGTCCATAGCGATCTGGTTTGGATGAATATCCATGCGGATTTGCCCGACACCCCCTATAATCGGCAGAAATGTGGTATTCACCATATGACTGTCCCTCACAAACCTGGCTACTTCTTTTATGGTCGTACCCATTGAAACTCCTATTATGTCCTTGTCCTTAAGCACTCTTTCCAGATACCGGGCAGCGGCATAGCCCAGTTCAACCTTCTGGCTCAAAGGATCCTTCTTGTCATCTACGATAATTACTTCCTTTAAACCCAGGAGCTTCTCCATCTGCCTCTCAACAGAGCGGTAATTGGAATTAATAGGACTGTTGATTCTTATTTCAACTATCCCCGACTCCCTTGCTTCCTTCAGCATCCTTGACACGGTAGGACGCGACAGCCCAAGTTCTTGTGCTATTTTCTCCTGGTTAAGATCTTCCTCATAATACAACATACAGCACTTTACAATCAGCCTCATATCATCCATCAGCTTTTTCATATTGAACTCTCCGTTTAATATCATTTTTACATTTGTTCACATACATGAAGTTTGTTCAGTTGTTATTATATTCAAATAATTCATAATGTCAATACAAATGACTCCAACTCTATTGTCTTTTTTTTAACATGATGCAGCAAATTTACCGCATAAAAAATAAAAATCCACCTTCTTATAAAAGATGGAGTTTTGGCTTTACTAACGATGAAGCTTTCTTTTGTAATTAAGTATGGATTCTGCAATGATAAGGTCATCAGGTGTGGTAATTTTTATGTTCTCATAATCCCCTTCAACCATGCGCACGTTTATACCGAGCTGCTCGACCAGTATTGCATCATCGGTACAGGATATTCCCTCCTCCAGGGCATTAAGATGGGCTTTTACCAGTATATCAAGCTTAAAGGCTTGAGGTGTCTGCGTTATCCATATGCTGTCCCTTCTAGGCGTTACCTTTACATTGCAATTTTCATCAATTATCTTTATAGTCTCCTTAATAGGCATGCCGCAGGATACCGCACCGTAATTCCTTACTCCGTCTATACAGCGTTCAATTATGGCTGTTGTAAGCAACGGCCGGGCTCCATCGTGAACCAATACGGTGTCACAGCTGCCGTTTACATTCATTAATCCGTTATACACCGAAAACTGCCGCTCATTGCCGCCTGCAACCAGCTTTTTCACCTTGCTGTAACCATACTTTTCAATGACATTTGTTCTGCAGCTTGCTTCTTCATCTTTATTCAATACGACAATTATTTCATCAATCAAGTCACATTTCTGAAATATCTCAATGCTGTATGCAAGTATAGGTTTGTTTTTAAGCATAAGATACTGCTTGTTCATGCCTGCATTCATCCTTATGCCCTTTCCTGCTGCTAAAATAATCGCAGTGTTCATTTCTGTTTTATTCAGTCCTTTCATAGGAAAATGTGACTGTTCGATACTGCTTTACTTCCGCTTTATGTACAAATTGATATTTTACTCCTGCTCACTATATTGAACGCACAAAAGTATTTACATTGGGTAGAGTGCGAATTCAATAACGATCAAGGAAGCTTTTTGCGAAATCTCAATGAACAATACAGGGATATTTCGCAAAACGCCTAATTGAACGCACAAAAGTATTTACATTGGGTAGAGTGCGAATTCAATAACAACCAAGGTAACGTTTACGCGAAATCTGAATTAACAATGTAAAATGTTTTTCGCGAAACATATAATACAAAATTAATATACCCGGAGTGAAAGCCTCCACTCTGGGTATATTATAAACCAGTAATTAATAAACAAGCAAGCAATAATCAATGGGCTCCGAATATCTGCTCCCATTCCATACAGCTAGTTATAGAAAGTGTACACAGGAGTTACGATACCTTATCTACAGCAGATTTCGGTTTTACAAATATCATTCTTCCTGCTGCAGTCTGAAGAACGCTGGTGACTACAACCTCAATAGTCTCTCCTATGAAGCGTTTTCCGCCGTCAACCACTATCATTGTTCCGTCATCAAGATATGCAACCCCTTGACCAAATTCTTTACCATCCTTGATAACCTGTACCACCATCTCTTCACCCGGCAGTACAACAGGCTTGACCGCGTTTGCAAGCTCATTGATATTCAGAACAGGTACTCTCTGGAATTCTGCCACCTTGTTCAAATTATAGTCATTGGTAATTACCTTTCCACTCATAAACTGTGCCAGCTTCAAAAGCTTTGTATCAACCTCGGAAAGCTCCTCGAAATCCTTTTCCACGATTTCAACGTTGATTTCCAGCTCTTTCTGGATTTTATTCAAAATGTCCAGACCTCTGCGTCCTCTGTTTCTTTTCAATGCATCGGATGAGTCAGCAATATGCCTCAGCTCCTCCAGGACAAATGCAGGTATAATAAGTGGGCCTTCAACAAACCCGGTTTTGCATATGTCTGCAATTCTTCCATCTATGATAACACTAGTATCGAGAATTTTTGGCTGTACAACATTATCTACTTTCATAGACATCTTATCTTTATCCTTCTGAAGCAACCTCTTCCATGGAAGAAACATTCCTATAAGGTCCTCTCTCTTTTTAGTCGCTATACTCACTCCCAAGTACCCCAGGAGTAAATATATCAATATTGACAATAGAGTACCTAACCATGCAAAAGGTATCAGTTTTATCGGACCACTGCTTATAAGATAAGCAATAACAAGACCTATAATCAATCCTACTGCTCCAACCAGCATTTCGCCGGTGGGTATTTTTTGAAGCATTTTCTCAACTCTAGTGGTAGACTCCTTACCTATATTAATAAGCCAAGAAGATATTAAATAAAATATTATTCCACCAATAGCCCCGCCGAATAAAAGTAAAATAAAAGAATTTCCCCCCGAAACATCATAGCCAAAAACCTGTGTTACCCCAAAATAGCTCGTAAGAAGATACGACATTTCCGCACCCAGAGCAACTCCCAAAACCATTAACACCCAAACAAAAATTTTCCTCATAAATAAGTTCACCTCCTTTTATAAGTATATCCATTTTGATACTTTTTAAGCAATTGTAAACCAATTATATTATATCAGATATATTACCATTAAAAAATAACAACTACCACTTAATTTGCACCAAATATATAAAAATATTGATGACATCCCATTTTATACTACTATTTTATCATGCTTTGCACCATCTCTTCCACTCTATCATATGGTTCGTCCAAAATAAGCATTAATTCGCTTATCAGCAGTTGTCCGGCACTTTCAAGCATCCTCTTTTCACCTGTAGAAAGCTTTTTTTCACGGTCGGCAGCTGTAAGATTCTTTACAAGCTCTGATATCTCGTATATATCTCCCTTTCTTATTCTTGTCTCATTATCCCTGTACCGTTTGCTCCAATTCTTACACATACAGCTTGTTCCACCGGACAGTATATTATATATATCGTCAATCTTGTCCTTTGATGTTATATCCCTTATACCATGAATTTCCATTTTATCTATTGGAACCATGACTCTCATATCTCCTAAAGCAATCCTTATTACATAATACTTACATTTTTCCCCCAGTACCGCTTTCTCCTCTATCCCTTCTATAACCCCTGCTCCATGGCGGGGATATACTATCTTGTCACCTATACTAAACATTAATTTACCTCCAATCAGTTTTATTTAAATCCCAGCTTGGTAGAATCCCATATGAATTTTCGATGTCCAGCTATGGCTGAATGAGTTCAATAATACATAATATATCTCAATTTCCATTATTTTCTACATATAATAGAATGTCCACATTGCAATTATAAATTGACATTGGAATTCCTTATATTTATAATAAGTATAGAGCAATGTTGAAACAGTTGGCAAACAGCATCAATTTATACTGAACTCACAAAGTATTCCTATTGAGTATAATGCGAATTCAGTAACAACCAAGGAAATATTTACGCGAAATTTGAATGAAGATGAAAAACGTTTTTCGCGAAATATTTAGATAAATAACTTACTACATTTTATGTTTACTTTTATATAGGAGTGATACCTCATGAAAGATTTGCTTTACGATCACTTCCAGGACAGCGTCGGAGAGCTATTAGTACGCCATAAAAGCATCCTTGATATACTTACAAAGTATCAGGAGTCTCAATCAAGGGTAAATAGAGCTGTAGTAAAGGCGGTAACCTCCTGTGGGTGTATTGAAATCAACTCAAAAAAACAGAGTTACGATGATGAAGTAACCTTGAAGGATCTGAAAAACTATATGGATACTCATCTGAGCGGAGGACTGTGCTCCAACTGCAGGGAAGTCATTGAAAAAGAACTTGGAAACAATCTTTTTTATGTCGCTGCCTTATGTAATGTACTGGATGTCAGCATGTACGATGTGCTTTTAAAGGAATACGAAAAAATGCATACCCTTGGTATTTACAATATGTTCTAAACGAGATAAAACCCTGCATAATGTCGTAATGATATTATACAGGGTTTTTATTCACTCACTTTTATATGTGCCTTTCAGTCTGTATTTGTTCGTATACCCGCTTGAGACTCTCCTTTATTATCCGTGCCCTGACCTCTCCTATGCCCTCTACATCATCCAATTCTTCTATGGAAGCACCTAGAATCCTCTGCAGTCTTTCAAAATCCTCTACAAGGTTTTCAATTATGTTCATCGGAAGCCTTGGGATTTTGCTCAGGATCCTATAGCCTCTGGTTGATATTGGCAGATCCAGGGTATTGATATTATTTCCCAGACCAAGTATTTTAGCTACAAAGGGCAGCTCCAGAAGATCCTCTGAAGACTGATTCCTCAAAGTCCTTATTACTTCCTTATAGCTCTTCTCTTCCTCTTTCGGCAGATAATCCCTGACAAGCAGTATCTCTTCTTCCTTCAGGCCTGCTACCAGCTCATCCAGCTGCATACTCACAAGCTTTCCCTCGATTCCCAGCTCATGTATATACCGCTCTACCTCTGTTACTATTCTGGTCACAATTTCAATTTTCTGCACAGCCAGTGACACATCCAGCACTGTAGCAATATCATCAAACTCAAGAGATCCAAGGTTTACCAGTGTCCTGTCCAATACCGACTTATACTTGGTCAAGGTCTGCAGTGCCTGATTTGCTTTGGACAGTATGATACTAAGATCCTTAAGAACATATTTCAAATATCCCTTGTATATAGTTATAATATTTCTTCTCTGGGAAATTGAAATTACAAGCTCACCGGTCTGTCTTGCAACCCTTTCTGCAGTCCTGTGCCTGATGCCGGTTTCGGAGGATGGTATCGAGGGGTCCGGTATCAGCTGCGTGTTGGCATATAATATTTTCTTTGAATCCCGGCTAAGTATGATTGCTCCATCCATTTTTGCCAGCTCGTATAAATATGCCGGTGAAAAGTCCGAATTGATATGAAAACCTCCATCCACAAGGGACATAACCTCTTTGCTGTCACCTATTACTATAAGTCCTCCTGTTTTTGCCTTCAGAACACTTTCCAAGCCCTCTCTCAAGGAGGTGCCTGGAGCAATCAGTCTGAGACAGCCCTGCAGGCTGTCATCTCTGCTCACTTCGTCCCTCATCTTCTTATCCTCCTATGGGTTTTGCGAAATATTCCCTGCATTCTCCATTCAGATTTCGCAAAAAATTTCCTTGATTTAAATAATTATATCAAGCATTTCATTAACATTTGATACTCCAATGACCTCTATGCCCGATTTATCTTTAAGCTTATTAAGATTATTTCTGGGTACTACGCATCTCTTAAAACCAAGCTTTGCCGCTTCATTCACTCTTTTCTCCATAAAGTTCACCGCTCTTACCTCTCCGGCTAACCCTACTTCGCCTATAATAACGGTACCTTCATCAATTTCCTTGTCCTTGAAGCTGGAAGCTATTGCGGCTATTATTCCCATATCTGCTGCAGGCTCATTAAGCTTGATACCGCCTACTACATTCACATATGAGTCACTGCTGCCGAGCTGCATACCTACTCTTTTTTCAAGTACAGCCATCAGAAGCATTACTCTGTTGTAATCAACCCCGGTTGCATTTCTCCTTGGAACCCCAAAACTCGTGTGGCTTAGAAGCGCCTGTACCTCTACAAGCATCGCCCTTGTCCCTTCCATAGCGGAAATAACGCAAGAGCCTGATGCCCCTTTCATTCTTCCTGATAAAAGCATCTCCGAAGGATTGACCACCTCTGTAAGTCCTTTGTCTCCCATTTCAAAAATACCTATTTCATTGGTGGAGCCGAACCTATTCTTGACAGCTCTGAGCACCCTGTAAGACATGTGGGTCTCGCCTTCAAAGTAAAGAACTGTATCCACCATATGCTCCAACACCCTGGGGCCTGCTATTGCTCCTTGCTTTGTAACATGCCCTACCAAGAATGTTGCTATGCCGTCCTGCTTTGCAATTTTCATCAGCCCCAGGGTAGCTTCCCTGACCTGGCTTACGCTGCCGGGGGCTGATGAAATATCAGGATTGTACATGGTCTGTATTGAATCCACAATCAGAATATCAGGCTTCATTTCCCTTGCATATGCATCAACATTCCAGGTGCTGTTCTCAGATACAAGAAATATATTTCCGGATACTACGTCCATTCTGGAAGCCCTCAGCTTGATCTGAGCAGCTGATTCCTCACCTGATATATATAATACTTTTAGACCCTTGATCCCGATATTGTTTGATATTTGAAGCAGCAGGGTTGACTTACCTATGCCAGGGTCACCGCCAACAAGTACAAGAGAACCCTTGACAATACCGCCGCCCATTACCCTGTCCAGTTCAGTGTTGCCGGTACTCAGCCTTTCTTCTATATTATCCGATATATCCGATAGTGATTCCGGCTTTGACAACACTCCCACAAGCCTCTGCTGCGCTTGGGATTCCTTCTGCTCAACCTCTTCAACAAGTGTATTCCACTGCCCGCACTCAGGACATTTGCCCATCCACTTTGGGGATTCACTCCCACATTCGTTACATACAAATTTCGTTCTTACCTTCGCCATTTCAACACCTCATACCAAAAGTAGCAATATCACCTGATGTGTTCGCTCTCATATAACATATCGGAGCTTTCACATATTTCGTAAACCTTATATACAATCATTCCCAACTATTCGTACTTTTTTTCAATAAAACATATTTCTATTATACTATATTTGCACATCAAGTAAATAATCTGCATAAAATTTCAATGCAAATATGCAGATTATAAATTAAACAGGCAATTTAAATTTATGATTCATGATTACGGATATAGGCCGTACTACGTCCGCCTCCGACTTTAATAATATATTCTTCTTTTAACAAATCCCCAAGGGTCTTTTCAATTGTTGTAATGCTAATATCCGGGCATAAGGTTGCGATTTCTGCTTTTGTGATTTTTCCTATTCTATTTGTAAAAACATGACGGATTCGGTCTGACTTGGTAAAACCTTTGCTTAGAAGATATTCTACACGACTGGCAAATTCTTTATATGCATTAAGAATAATTCCAAGATAATATTTGACAAAGGGTGCATATTTGTTTTTATCTTCATGCCACCCTTCTGAACTTTGCTGCAATACTTCGTAATAGGTTTCCTTGGACTTCTCAATAATCATCTCGATACTTATGTATTTGCCAACAATATAACCCTGCCGATACAGGAGCAGCAATGTCAAGAGCCTGCTCATTCGCCCATTACCGTCATTGAAAGGATGAATGCAAAGAAAATCCAAAATGAATTTTGCGATCAAGATCAATGGATCGATCTCTCCACGGTCAAGAGCATGCAAAAATTCTGTACAAAGGACTTCCATAGCATCAGCAGTTGCATAAGCTGGTAAAGGCTGAAAACGAACTTTGTGATGTCCTTCACTATTTACTTCTTCAATAATGTTATCTGTATTCTTCCAACGGCCACTTATAGAAGAAGGATTGTAAGCATATAAGTCACGATGCAATTGCAAAATAATATTGGGACGGGGCACTATATAATCATAGTTTTCATGTATGGTACTTAGTACTTCACGGTATCCTGCAATTTCTTGCTCATCTCGATTCTTTGGTTCAGCTTTTCCGATAACTAATTCACTTAAGCGAGCTTCAGAGGTATATATTCCTTCAATTCGGTTCGAAGCCCCTGTGCTTTGAATTATAGCAACATCAAGCATAGCTTTCAGAATATCTGGCTGTGCCTCAATAAATAACTCTTGTTTCCCTTTATATTCATGAATGGAAGAAAGAAGATTTACAATATCTGGCGCAAATAGCTCTGAATCTGCACGATAAATAAATTCTCTCATGGCAGCCTCCTACCTCATATATTCCTAATCTGCATAAATTATACCATTGTTTTATGCAGAAAACAAATGTTATATGCAGATTAGGTAAGATTATTATACCAAAACATTTTTGATCTAAAAGCGAAAACTACAAAAAAATAATTCCTCTACAAGTATCATACTTGTAGAGGAATTACCTATTCTATTTATTCCCAAAAACCAGTTTATCAGTTTCTGCATCAATCAAGATGTCGGAGCCCTGCTTTATATCGCCTTTAAGCATTTCCTCAGAGAGCTGATCCTCCACCATCTTTTGTATAGCCCGACAGAGCGGTCTTGCCCCATATGCCTGGTCATAGCCCACATAACCTGGAGGAGAGCCAATAAGCTTCGATACTGTATGGTTCCCCATGTCCTGCCTGACAGGTATAACCGTGATTTTCGACAAAACCGTTGCGCCGGAGGATACGCTATTCCCCAAACCCGCTTTCAAACAACTCTTTTAATGCATCAACAGCTTTTTTCTCGTCATCTCCCGATATCAGCAAAGTTATCGTATCTCCCATCGAAGCGCTCATTCCAAGAACACTGATGATACTTTTTGCATTATACTCTTTATTGTTTTTTACAACCTTTATATCTGATTTATATTTTAACGTCTCTTTCACAAAAATACTGGCCGGTCTCGCATGTAACCCTGTTTTGTTTTTAACCTCAATATCTATCTTCTGCATAATCAATTCCTCCCTTTTAAAACCAAAATACAATTTAGATAAAATATATTGACCGGCGCATCTATCACTGACCGGGAGCTTTATTATGAACAGTACCGGTCAAGTATATGAGCCACGCCATCTTCATTGTTATCATATTGTGAGATAATACTCCATTTATGCAGCAACTGCTCATCCGAATTTTTCATAGCTACGCCTAATCCCGCCCATGATATCATCTCATAGTCGTTAAGGCTGTTACCTACAGTAATAATTTCATCTCTATCTATCCCTAATATATTGGCTAAATGCTCCAAAGCCTTTGCTTTTGATACCCCTTCAGCCATTATTTCAATAGAATTAGCGGTTGATGAAGTAACGGATACGGGCAAGCATTTGAGACACTCTACAGCTTTATTGATTTTTTCCATATGATCTTGAAATATTATCATATAAGGGGTATCATCAATATTTTCGCTTAATTTTCCTACGGCCTTATATCTTATGTTATGATTCTGAAAAAACGACTTCATTTCTTCCGTTTCCTCTTCAATAAAAAGAATATCATCAACATACACCCTGATATAAACCTTCAGCTTTTCTCCAATAGCCAATATTTCTCTGGCAACGTTATTCAAAATTCGCTTAGAATAAATGACTTTTTCTGTAATAACTTCTTTAATCAAAGAGCCGTTATAAGTAATTATGGGAATATCCAAACCCAGTTCCCTTGCATAGCGACTTGCGGACCTAAATGTCCGGCCGGTTGCAAAAACTACATGTATCCCTTCCTTTACCATTTGAAGTATTTTCTCTCTATTCCTGGAAGATATCTCTGAGTTGTCATTCAGAAGGGTTCCATCCATATCAACAGCTACTAATTTATAAGGAGACACTTCATCACCTCTGCACTAACACTTTTCTTATTTCATCCCACAGTATATTTACGATCCCAGGATCGGTAAGAGCCTTTTTTGTCACTGACCTTGCAGCATTAAATTTTATTGCAGTAACCCTTAGCCATAAATAGGCTGCTTCAGCGTCATATGACATTGAAGCAGTCTATCTTGTAAAGTCGCCGCTTATTCTGTCATCTTTTCAAAATATGCATTGATTCCCTGCACATACCGGGACGTTATTATCTCCGGTCTGGTAATTGATGTTCCCACAACTACAGCATGAGCCCCTGCTTCAAATACTGCCACTGCTTCCTCGATTGACTGAATTTTGCCTTCTGCTATCACCGGAATGGGAGTCAATGCCGTAATATCTCTCACCATCTGAAGATTGACAGACTTTACATTGGCGCTTTCCGCAGTATAACCCGACAATGTTGTGGAAATCAGATCAATACCCATATTTATAATCCGTTTAGCTTCGTCAAGTATGGAGATTTCTCCCATTATCAGCACATTGGGATATTTTTGCCGTATCCGCTTTATGATGGATTCAAGGGTTTCACCCTTTGGCCTTGGTCTGGGAGTAGCATCCAGGGCAATGATTTCAGCACCGGCCTCAATGACCGGAATGGCGCTCTCATAGGTAGGAGTGATATATACCGCATATCCCTCCTGCCACTGCTTATTTATGCCGATCATGGGAAGCGATACTTTCCTTTTGATCGCAAGGATATCCTCCGGTCCGTTGGCCCTTATGCCTCCTGCGCCGCCTTCCTGCGCTGCAGCAGCAAATGCCGCCATTATATCGGAGCCGTGCATTGCCCACCCTTTTCTTGCCTGGCAGGATACGATCAATTTATGATAGATGTCCTTTAATACTTGTTGCTTATCCATATATAAAATACGCTGCTTTCCAATTTTTTAAAGTAATCCTATGATGACGCCGGCAAAACCGATTACAAAACTGAGTGCAAGACAGATATAAATGCCATTTTTCTTTTTAGCCATGATCTGGTAGAACATCAGCATACATGCCAATGGCAGAAACTTCGGCAAAATAGAATCAAACACAGCCTGCAATACGATTTCCTTGCCGCCAAGCGTCCAGGCTGGCTTCAATGCAATCGACACGAAACTGCTGGTCATCGCTGCGATAACCATCATACCGACTATATTGGCTCCTTCTACAAACTTGTCAAACAGATTGGAAGTCTTTAATTTTACAACCAGTTCCGTTCCGTATATGTAAGCATATTTCAGGAATGCCCAACGGGTTCCCCATGCAAGTATGATCTGGGGAATCAGATAAACAAAGCAGCCCAGAACATTGCCTGCCATACAAAGCCCTGCACCGATTGCAGAGAATATAGTCCTGTATGTACCCTGGAATACGGAATCGCCGATACCGGCAAGGGGTCCCATTAAAGCAGTCTTTGTTGCTGTGATTGAAGCGCCGGTTACGCTTTCATCCTTTGATTTCTGCTCTTCCAGGGCAACTGATACACCCATGACAAGGTTGGAGAAATACGGATGACTGTTGAAAAATTCACAGTTACGGCTAAGTGATTCCTGATACGCTTCTTTATTATCTGCATAGATCTTCTTCAATGCAGGAGCTATGGAATAAACGTAGCCGATATTGTTGTAGCCTTTGTAATTGAAGCTTCCCATACTTGTGAAAGATCTGAAGAATATACTCCGTAGCGTTTTGTTATCCAAAATACCCTGTGATTTATCTGCGCTAAAGTTGAAAGACAGGCTGTCCGCATTGCTCTTGCCTATTGTGCCCATTACAACTGCAACCGCCAGAGATAACAGGGCAATAGCCATAATATTCATATTCAAGTAGGTTGCGAGTACAAAACCACCGAGGAAATATGGCCAGCCTTTCTTAAATCCGAGTGTATTGACGATGGAGGCCATACCAATTGCAGGAAGTATACCTGCTGAAATTTTTAATCCGTTGGAGAACCATGCAGGAATTGAGCTGTAGAAGCTCTCTATCGCAGCAGAACCAATCAACAGTGCAATAAATGTCGGGAGAAAGAACTGGACAATCATTCTAGTAATGATGCTGGCATAATGGAATAATTCCGCCTGTTTAATCTTACCTTCATTGTAGCATTTTTCAGCACGTTCTACCCAAACGATATTAATATTTGTTACCAGATAGTTAACCATCTGGACCAGGACACCGATAGGATAAGCAAGGGCAATACCGATTTCCAGATTGCCGCCTGACATTACGGCAAATGCAGTACCTACCATACCGCCGATATAAGCATTTGGCGGAGAGTAAGCGCCCATAGCCAGACCACCAAGGAATACCAGCTCAACGCTGCCGCCGACAATCAGTCCGGTCTGAAGATCCCCCATAATTAGACCAATCAGTGGACCTGCAAATACAGGACGTGCAATATAAATTGCTCCACCCCACCAGTAAGTCTCAACTGCGATAAATGAAATCAATAAACTCAATAAGAAAATTTCAAGTATGCTCATAATAGATCCCCTTTCTCAATAAAAATATTTATTTTATAATTACGGAATCAACGGAACCTGTCGGCCCTTATGTGTACACTTTTTATTTGGCCTTTTTCTTCAGCTCACTGATGATATCTATTTCCGTATCTCCCGGAACCACACGGTATTCAACCTTCACCGGATACTGCTCCAGTGCAAGAATGTCTCTTTTAATCGCATCATCTAGGAAAATTGTTTTATAGTAAGGAGTTCTCCCTGGTGTTGAATAAATTCCGCCAATATTAATCTGCGGAATAGCAACACCCTGTTTCAATAATTCCAAAAATACTGCGGGCAGCTTTGTGCACAGGAACAGGTTTTTGTTCTTATTTGCCTCAATTACACCCTTTGCATTTGCCAGTGTTGTTACAATGCATTTGATTGTCCCGGACACTGCCATCTGCAGCAGCATGGTCTTCATCATATCATTGGCGCTCTCGTCATCTATTACAATAACAGTATCCACGTTATACTGCCTTAGCCATGCCAACGCCATCTGGCCGTGGATGAGTCTCTCATCTACCCGGACCATAACAATAGCCATATTTACTCACCTCCCTTCCTTTTAATATTTACTTATTCAGGGACGGTCAGTCCCCGATATCATCATCCCTTTTGATTGTCAAACCGGGATAAGATTACATTATGAATATTATTTCGTACTTCCTTGATATAAACGTTATCTCTGGTCGGATGGACACGGTTCGTCAGAAGGATAATGCCGCATTTGCGTTTGAAGTCAATATAAACTGATGTACCTGTAAAACCGGTATGAAATATGCAGCAATCACTGTAATAATCTCCGAAGCCCATTTTTTTCTCATCCGACAGCCAGCCAAGTGTCCTTCGCTCGTTTAATCCGGACGTATAGCACTTTTTAAGCAGATTTACACTGGCTTTTGACAGAATGCTTTTCCCTCCGTAGCAGCCATCATTCAATATCATCTTCACAAAATGTGTCATGTCTTCCAGCGTGGAAAACAAACCGGCATTTCCGCTCAGGCCTTCCAACAGGTATGCCTTTCCATCATGGACGATACCTTTTATCACACCCCGTTCAGGAGTAACCTCTGTTGGAACGCACCGTTCTGCAAGTCCCTTCTCTGCAGGGCGGTAGCAAGTATCCTTCATCCCTAACGGCACTGCAACGGATTGCATGAAAATAGCATCCAGATTGCCGGCCAGTTTTTCTATGATGAATCCGAGAGTAATATATCCGAAGTCCGAATATAGAACTTTTGTACCCGGGGTATATTCCAACGGCTTCTCAAAGAAAAACCTGCGTAGTTCCGCCTTATTTCTCAACTGCTTGTACTTCTTATCGTCATGGCAGATACCGGATGTATGGGTCATGAGCTGCTCTATTGTAACCTCCTCATATGGGAAGTCTGAAAGAATTGATTTCACCGACGTTTTTAGGTTAAAAACACCTTGTTCTATGCACTGCAGTGCAATTGTAGTAGTGCCCACAGCCTTGGAAACGCTGGCTAGATCAAAGATCGCATTTTTACTGAGCGGAGTTTTTTCTGGAATAATAGCGGAGTTTCCTACATACCTTATAAAGGTATCCTCCTGTGTGACAAGCGCAACAGCTCCGCAGGGAATCCAGCCGTTATTGACATATTGTATTAACAGGCTTTCTGCCTGCTCCAAACAGTCCTTCATATGGGTACACCTCACAATAATCATTTTGTTTGAGCGGAAAACATCTATTTGCAGCATATGTAAATTATTATTATTGTGTATGCATTAAATCTGGGGACGCATGCATTTTCCAATCTGCTGCTGCCCGATTGCAATCAACTCTTCTGATATAGCATCCATATCTGTCGGCCCGGTCTCAGACATAGCTCTTATGCTTAGTTCTACTGCCATACCCAAATTGACGCCGTATAAAATTCGTATATTCTCTTTATCATAGAACAAAGTAAATGCATTTTTAAAAGGTGATCCACCTAAAATATCGCACAAAATAAAAATCTGCTCACATTTTCCAAGTTTTTGCAGCGCTTCTTTCAGGTGCACCTGCAGATCCGATTCGCTTTCCTGGGGCTTAAAATTAACTCCAATAATATTATCCTGGTCTCCGGTTAACAATTTCAGAGCATTTGTAAGGCCTGAAGCAAATTCGCCATGTCCGGTGATAATAATTCCAACCATGCTTACCTCCTATACTAATCATTTGTTTACATAAAATTTATTGTTTAATCTATCTTCAGCATTTCCGGCTCCTTTAACTACTTAGAAGATATTTCTTAAAAAGGGCGGCGAAAGGTTAGTTATTTCATTTTAAAATTGCTGACTATCAAGCTTGATTCCTTTAAGCGTTGAGTGATTTTCTCATAGTTGTTCTTGGTTAGCCCCATCAGCAGAATATCTATCAATGTCAACTGCGCAATTCGTGATGCTATGGCGCCTACCCTCAAATTCTTCTCAATATCTGCAACATAGAGTTTTATATCTGCATCCTTACTGATTGGGTTGACACCGAACTTAGTAATGGATATAGTTGTAGCCCCTTTTAACTTTGCCATCTCCATAGCCTTAAATATTTCATAAGTTTTCCCACTGTGGGAAATACCTACCGCAACATCATTTGCTCCGATATTTATAGAAGAGGTTAATTGGCTGTGACTATCTAAATACATGAATGCTCTTTTATTGATTCTCAGAAGTTTATACTGAAAATCCATAGCCACCAATCCCGATACTCCAACGCCGAAGAGGTATATAGTATCGGCTTTATCTAAAACCCGTATTGCATTTTCCAGCTGTTCGGTATTTAATAAAGCTTTGGTATTATTAATCGTCTTTAAATTTATCATGATAATCTTTTCTACTATCTCGTCAATGCTGTCATCCAGTGAAATATCCTCATATATTATCTTTTTGTTACTGTCCACATTGGAAACACTCAGTATCAAATTTGTCTTAAAATCCTGAAACTTCTCAAATCCGAGTTTATGGCAAAATCTGACGATACTTGATGTACTGGTGTTACATTCATTTGCCATTTCATTTATATTGTAGTTATATATATCACTGGATTTTGACAATAAATGCTGGGCAATCTTTTTCTCAGAATTGGTAAAATGCTCATATGCTTCTTCTATTCGTAAAAAAACATCCATTCTCTTTCCTCCTTTACAGAAGTTAAGTTTTTCTAAAACTTTCAGAAAAATCTGTTAACTGACTATCTCCTTGTATTCGCATAATGCCTTGGCTAAATACCCATGATGCTTATTCAGTAAGCTCTGCCCCATATCCTTGGTTAAGCCTGTTTTTATCAATAAAATTGCAAGCTTGACATTATTGTCAGATACTTTTAAGAATTCTTCCGCTTCTTTTTCCGTTACATCCGTTGACTCCATTATCAAATTTTGAGCCCTCTTTTTAAGTTTGTAATTATTTATTTGTACATCAACCATTAAGTTGCCATACACCTTGCCCAATTTGATCATTACGCCGGTTGAAAGCATATTAAGCACCATTTTGTGAGATGTTCCAGATTTCATTCTGGTTGAACCTGTTATAACTTCCGGGCCAACTACCGGACATATGGTGATATTGGAAATTTTATACATGTCAGAGTCCGGGTTGGATGTTAAACTTATTGTATAGGAGCCTGTTTCATTAGCATACTCCAACCCTCCAACAACATATGGAGTTCTTCCGCTTGAAGAAATACCAACAAGAACATCTTTCTCATTAAAATCAATACCTTTCAGATCACCCCTTCCCATTTCCTTATTGTCTTCCGCACCTTCAACCGCTTCACATATGGCATCAAATCCGCCGGATATCAATCCCTGTACCAACTCCTTCTGAACCCCAAAAGTGGGCGGACATTCTGAAGCATCTAAAATACCGAGCCTCCCGCTGGTGCCGGAACCCATATATATTAATCTGCCGCCGTTTTTTATTCTTTCCGCAATTACATCAATAGCTTTACTGATATTTACCAGTTCCTTCTCTACCGCATATGCAATCTTCTTATCTTCATGATTGATTAGTTGGACCATTTCTAAAGTCGACACCTTATCAATGTCCTTTGTGTTTTCATTAACCCCTTCGGTTATAAAATCTTTCAGCTTCATGTAGACCTCCTTTTATTCGCCATAGTATATAATAAAAATTACATAATTACTGCTTCTTTTCAAAATGACAAAATATCCTGGCGACTTTCATTCCATATCGCTCATAAAACCGTCTGCCATTTTGCTCAGTAGATTTAAAAAACACATAATAAATATTCCTGTCAAACATTGATTGCCACATTTCATGAATCAATACGGATCCCAAACCCTTATCCCGGAATTCTCCGCCGACTCCAAAAGGTCCGAATCTGGACGGATCACCATCTATGGAACGCTGAACATATCCTGCAACCTTTTCCTTATAAATACACAGTATTATGGTGTCTTCCGCCGTTCCGCCATAAACCGCATTTATTACATGTATACGCCACCCCACACTGAAGTTGTCCTTAAGAAAATTTATAAGGTCATAAGTATAATTCCATTGAAATGGTATAAAACTGTAACCTTCCAATTCCTTCCTATGTTTTCTGTTTACTATTTCCTCCGGAATTTGAAAATCAGCCAATGGCCGACTCATCCAATAACATGACTCCTTCTTTACATAGCCATGTTTGATGAAGAACTTAGTTGCAGTATCATAACCATCCCATATTCCCGGAAAAAAATAATTGGGACTATATGTGCCTAAAGCAATTTTGCTTACACCTGACTCCTTCCATTCAGCCTCAATGTCCTTTAATAGTTTGTATCCAACTCCTTTATGCTGATAATCCTGACTGACGGCTATTGCTAATATCCAGGCCTGGTCTTCCTGCAATCCTTTTTCCATATACGGATATTTTCTCTTAATGCCGATAATGAAGCCAACCGGGGTACCATTGTCTACCGCCACTTTGAAATAACCGGAGTCAAAATTCTGATCACAGATTGTATTTTTTACCAGTATCTCTTCTGTGATAATATCTTTTATGATTGTGGAATTCCAAATTGATACTATGTGCTTTATATCCGCACCTTCAACACTTTTATAATCCATCGCTTACCTCCTGAAAATGTCCCCTTACCACAGTGTTTATTCAATATAGAACTGATAAGCATAACCGTGTTTATAATATTGAAGCTTCCATTGCTCATCCTCATCAATATATCCTATAACATTTACCCTATCATCCTCCGGTAGTTTTTCTAATACTATTTGCAGTTCGCCGCTGTAACGCCCATATAACTCATTATCAATAGTAATACACCGGGCTGTACGTTCTTTGCTTTTTCTTTTCGGTATCTTGTTAGAATACTCTGCCATTTGCCTGGATGACTGGGACCGCAGAACTAAGTTGTTCGAATCATAGCGGATACGATGTCTATTTCCTAAAAGGACTTCTTTCTCTAGCTCTATTATTTCTTCATCCAAAGAAATTTTTACAGCTATAGGCTCTTTATAAATTACATCTCTGATCTGCTTAAACTCATTTTCAGTTATGTATTCATCCGAAACAAGCATACCGTCACAGCATTGACAGTTAATAAGTTCTAACGCGACCTGCTCTGCCGGTTTATGCCGATGCTGTTCTACGGTAGGCAATCCGTCATAAAGCGGCCCCCTTGGATTTGTTAAGGATGGAATACACGCATATACAGGAATTGCATATTTATGGAAATATTCGTACTGAGAATGTAGAAATTCCATAGTAATACCCGTTTCTCTTCTTGGATAGAAGTTATGGCAGGCGCGAATTTCGTTTACGTTTGGAATAGAATGAAGATATTCGACATCTCTTTCAACCTCTTCAGCATTCAATATTGAAGCATTCAGGACAAATCCATGAATATTCAGCTTTTCCACGATACTATGTAATTGCTCCTGCTTATAGCCATAGTCTAGTCTAAGAAAACTCAAATTCATCCTAGCAACTTGTTCACATAACTTATCATTTTCCAGTATTAAATTTATAGTACTTCCTCCGATATCTGCAGTTAATTCCATTTGTCTCTGTCTGACAGCCTTAGCTAATCCGGATAAGCACTCGATCTGGCAACCTAATGCAAGTTCGGGCAGGTGCACGGATGAAAAAACTTCATTAAATCCGTAATTTTTTGCCAAATCGAGGTAAACCGCCCAATTCTCAATATCTTTGCTCCAATCTACAGTTGGATAAATAGAAACCGACAGTAATGCGTTTTTAGTATTATTCTTCATTTACAGTCACCTCGGCTATATAATCTGTTCGTGTACGTTGCACATTTGCTGATTATGCTGGACTCTAGGGCGATGGCTTCTTAGTACAAGGAGGCTTTCGGGTTATAGAAGGTAAAAGGAAAATATATTGAAATATTATTATTAGAATTATGCAATGAGAATTCGTAGGGATAATTATATTGTCATACCGGAATTTCTGACATTTTATTTTAAAATCTTTATTTAAAACTGAAATATTATTTCAATGCTTATTATATTACATTGTTATAAATATTGCAAATAATTTTCACAATTTCTTTAAAATTATTGAATTATATTGCCATAATCCATATTCCGTCCATAACAATACAAAAAGGAGATAGAATTTCTATTATGCGGGAAAGGAAAAAGTATTAGTACCGGAAGGTGACTATAATAGGTTATTGCTTAGAGATTTAGATGTGCCAGAAAAAACTAAGGAGGAAAAAGAAGCTAAAAAAATTGATATTATCAGTAGGTCGTGTGTATTCAGTGAACTCGTTCAGCCAAAGCTGAACATCGGGGATTCAGATGGGGATTCTACCCCACCTGAATTTGAAAAATGAAAACTACAAAAAAATAATCCCCCTACAAGTATCATACTTGTAGAGGAATTACCCATGCTATTTATTCCCAAAAACCAGTTTATCATCTTCTGCATCAATCAAGATGTCGGAGCCCTGCTTTATATCGCCTTTAAGCATTTCCTCAGAGAGCTGATCCTCCACCATCTTTTGTATAGCCCGGCGGAGCGGTCTTGCCCCGTATGCCTGGTCATAGCCCTTTTCCACGAGGAGTGCTTTTGCTTTGTCTGTCACCTCAACGTTAATATTCATTTCACTGACTCTGCCCAAAAGCGATTTGAGCATCATCTCTACAATTTGCTTGAGATGCTCTTCCTCCAACTGGTGGAATACTATTATTTCATCAACCCTGTTCAGGAATTCCGGTCTGAAGGTTCTTTTAAGCTCTTCCATTATATTGCCCTTCATTTTTTCATAAGCGTCCTCCCGTTCATTGGTTGATGTGGCAAAGCCCAGTACAGCCTGCTTCTTTATCATACTTATCCCGACGTTGGAAGTCATTATAACAACAGTATTCTTGAAATCAACTGTTCTTCCCTTACCATCAGTCAGTCTGCCGTCATCAAGTATCTGCAGCAGTACATTGAACACATCCGGATGCGCCTTTTCTATCTCATCAAGGAGTATGACTGAATATGGCTTTCTTCTGACCTTTTCCGTCAGCTGTCCGCCTTCTTCATAGCCCACATAACCTGGAGGAGAGCCAATCAGCTTCGATACTGTATGTTTCTCCATGTACTCGGACATATCTATCCTTATTACAGCGTTTTCATCCCCGAACAAGGCTTCCGCCAATGCCTTGGAAAGCTCTGTTTTCCCCACTCCTGTCGGTCCGAGGAATATAAAGGAGCCTACGGGTCTTTTAGGGTCCTTAAGTCCTACCCTGGCCCTTCTTATTGCCTTGGAAACCGCCAATACTGCTTCTTCCTGTCCAATGACCCTCTCATGCAGTATCGACTCTAAATTAAGAAGCCTCCTGGATTCCTCCTCTGCCAGCTTGGTTACCGGAACTCCGGTCCAGCTTGATACTATAGCTGCAATATCCTCTTCTGTAACAACCGAATCCTTTGAGGTGGTCTTGTCATTCCAGCTCTTTTTGCTATCCTCCAGCTGCTGTTTCATACTTTGAATACTGTCCCTTATCTGGGCCGCCCGTTCATAATTCTGGAGGCTTATTGCCTCAGCCTTCTCCTTGTCCAAAGCTGCAAGATCGTCCTCCAGCTTCTTGTGATCCGGAGGCGCAGTAAAAATCTTTATCCTTACCTTGGATGCAGCCTCATCCACCAAGTCAATTGCCTTATCGGGAAGGAACCTGTCTGCAATATATCTGTCTGACAGATCAACTGCAGCCTTTATGGCTTCATCCGTTATTTTCACCTTGTGGTGGGCTTCATATTTGTCCCTCAGACCTTGGAGAATAAGCAGTGCTTCCTCTTTCGTAGGCTCACCCACCGTCACGGGTTGAAAACGCCTTTCCAATGCCGGATCCTTCTCCACATGCTTCCTGTATTCATCAAGAGTAGTTGCTCCTATGGCTTGTATTTCACCTCTTGCCAGAGCCGGCTTCAGTATATTGGAAGCGTCTATTGCCCCTTCTGCTCCGCCTGCTCCAATAATGGTATGCATTTCATCTATGAACAATATTACATTCTTTGACTCTCTGATTTCATTCATAACATTCTTGAGTCTTTCCTCAAACTCACCTCTGTATTTGGAGCCTGCAACCATCGAGGAGAGATCCAGAGTAATGACTCTTTTCCCTCTCAGTATTTCAGGGATATTACCCTCTATTATTTTCTGGGCCAACCCCTCGGCAATAGCCGTCTTGCCTACTCCAGGATCCCCTATAAGGACAGGATTGTTCTTGGTCCTTCTGCTCAATATCTGAATCATACGCTCTATCTCTTTTTCTCTTCCAATAATAGGATCCAGCTTCCCCTCCTTGGCCATTTCGGTCAGATCCCTGCCAAACTGGTTCAAGGCCGGGGTTTTGGCACCTTTAGCCGGTGCTGCTCCCGGCTTGCTTTTCGCCCCTTCATTATTTAGCAATGACATTATCTCCTGTCTTACAGCGTCAAAGTTCAGACCCATTGCCACCAGTATCTGGGCAGCAACTCCTTCCCCCTCACGGATCAATGCAAGGAGCAGGTGTTCCGTTCCAATATAACCATGTCCCAGGCTTCTTGCTTCATCCACACTCAGTTCAAGAACTGTCTTGGTCCTTGGAGTGTAGCCCATGACCTGCTCAACCTCCTGCTCTCCCTTGCCAATCACTGCTTCAATCTGTTGTTTGACTGTATCAAAAGCTATGCCCTTGTTTTTGAGCACTTGCGCTGCAATGCCCTCTCCCTCTCTGATCAGACCAAGCAGTATATGCTCAGTGCCTATATAGCTATGGCTCAACCTTAGGGCTTCCTCCTGCGAATATACCATAACCTTCTGGGCTCTCTCAGTAAATTTATCAAATACTCCCATAAAATATCCTCCTATCTGTTCTCTGTCTCGCGGTTCGTATTTATGGTTCAGGCGATTCATGAATCGCCCCTACTCCCCGCAACCCCGAAACCTCGTAACCTCGAAACCAAAGTATTAATCATTCAATTTGCTTCTTACCATTTCTGCTCTTATTATATCTCTCTCCCCCGGGCTTAATTCCTTTCCGCTGTGCTTTTGTATGTTTGCAGTTTGAGTCTCTATCATAATCTCATTCAAAAGCTGTGCAGGGATATTTTCAATAATGCCCATATCAGCTCCCAGTCTAATATCCGAAAGCAGCTTCATACATTCCTGTGAATTCATAATCCTTGCATTTTTCATGACACCCCAGGAGCGCCATATCTTATCCTCTATCTGTATCCTGTTGCTTCCAAGCAGCACTTTTCTTGCTTCCTTTTCCTTGTCAATTATCTGCCTTGTCACTGCAGTCAAGTTTTCCACAATTTCCTCTTCCGCCCTGCCAAGAGTTATCTGGTTGGAAATCTGAAATATATTACCTACAATTTCAGTGCCTTCACCATACAAGCCTCTTATTGTAAGGCCTATATGAGCTACTGCCTGAAGTATTTTGCTCATGTTTCCGGTAATGTTGAGTGCGGGCAGATGCACCATTACAGATGCTCTCATGCCTGTGCCCACATTTGTGGGGCAGCTTGTGAGGTAGCCCCAGTTTTCATTGTATGCATATTCAAGCTTCTGCTCCAGTACATCATCTATATTGCTGGCCATTTCCCATGCCTTCTTGATTTGAAGGCCTGAAAGAATAGCCTGTATCCTTATATGGTCTTCTTCATTGACCATTATGCTTACTACTCCATCACCACTGATAAGTGCTGCTCCACTTGTATTATTCTTTGAAAGTCCCGGACTGATAAGATGCCTTTCCACAAGGAACTGTCTTTCTATAGATGGAAGCTCCTTCATTATATAGTCTTTGAATTTTAATGGTGATTCGGCTTTTGAAAGACTGTCCCTGACCAAATCTATCACGGTTTTTGCCTTTTCGGCATCCAATCCCGACGGAAACGGAATGTCCGCTATGTTCCTGGCCAACCTTATGCGGCTGCTCAGTATAATATCATTATGGGGGCCATTGCCCTGCATCCAACCCTTCATTACGCTTCCCCCTTCTCACCCTTATTGATTTCTCTTATTTTGTCTCTTATGGATGCAGCTTTTTCATATTCTTCACTTTTTATAGCTTCATCCAACTGCTGCTTTAGTTTTTCAACCTCCCGCAGCACCTTGATTCTGCCTCCCGCTCTATTCGGTATTTTGCCGGTATGGCTGGTGTTACCGTGCACTTTTTTAAATAGCGGATTGAGCCTTTCTCCAAATACTTTATAGCAATTGCCACAGCCGAACCTGCCGGTTTCTTTGAACTTGGCATATGATAAACCGCACACATCACACTTGATGTCATTCACCATATCAGCCTTTATTGGTGAAGTTCCTCCTGAGTTTAACAAGCCTGCAAGCAGATCATTTACGGAAAAGCTTGTGTTTAAGCTCAATAGATTTTTTTGCATGGCACACTGCTCACACAAATGCATATCAGTTTTTTTCCCATTTTCAACCTTTGTTATGTGTACCGTTGCCGGTCTCTTTGCACATTCATCACAAAGCATTATATTACCCTCCCAAGAAGTGTTTTCTTTCCTACATCAAATCAAAGCCGCTACTATTACAGCCTTTAAAATCTCTGCCCTTAAATTATCCCTATAGGGTTTGCCTACCATGGACAGCGTGCTGTCATCAGCTGAAGCCTTAAGGATATTCACAATCTTAAGATCAATCAGCTTCTGCTTGTGTAAGGCTTCTATCAGGACAAAAGCGCCTTCTTTGTTTATACTGTCCCCTATACTTTTAGACAGCATATTCAACAGATAATCATCCTTGTCAACCTCTACCCGGGCTATCCTTATGCAACCACCTCCACCCCTGCGGGACTCTATGAAATATCCCCTGTCAGTCGTAAATCTGGTCATCAGCACATAGTTAATCTGCGATGGGGCGCAGTCAAACTGATTCGCCATTTCATTCCTCTGAATCTCAATTGCCCCATTCCCCTGCTCTATCATGTCACTGATAAATTTTTCAATCAAATCGCTTATTCTTGACATATCATCACTCTTTCTGACTTTGACTTTCTTTGACCTTTATGTATATTATAATATTATTTGCATTATATTTTCAAGTATTAATTTAACATTCATTGCAAAAATGCCTTCTGCTTTCGCAGAAGGCAAGATTAGAAGGATACGAAGTATTAAGCAGACTTTACTAATATTTGATATTATCTGATTTTCCTATAGCCTGCAAGTGCTGTACCTTGTTTTTCTGTTCCTCAGAGCTTACCCAATAATGGAAGGTTGCTATAAACTCCCCGTAAAGGCTGGTATCGTTAAGTTTGTCTTCGAGATCACCGTAATAATTATCTTGATTCATGCTACTCCTCCTCACTGCGACTTTACCCTTTTTTTCGCTATGATGTAATAATCCCTACCGTCATGTCCGCCTTTTGTAGACCATTCAAAATTATTTTTTTCGAGTACCGAAAAAATATTCTGTGCCTTGTATGAATCCTGGCTGTTCATTGATACCACCAACTGCTCATTAGCAACCATATGCTTGACAGTATCAACTATTCTTTTTACATCATTCAGAGTTACATAGCTGCCAACACTTATCATCCTCTCGACCATTTACCTTCCTCCTATTATTGGGTGTTTTGCACCAAAAAACCTATAAAAATTGTTCATTTATAGTTTATGAAGCGGCAAGTTAAATATGCGCAAGAAAAAAAACATGGCAAATCCAAAATTTGCCATGTTTTTCTTTTCTATTCTTTATCCTTTTCTCTGCCTGCGTTTGCAGCCTCAATTATTTTTTGAGCTGCCTGAGCAGGTACTTCCTCATATCTGGAGAAGCTCATTGAAAAGCTTCCTCTTGCTTGAGTCATAGACCTCAGATCGGTAGCATACTTGAACATCTCTGCCAGAGGTGCTTCAGCCGAAACCTTCTGCAGCTTTCCGCTGGGTTCCATACCAAGTATTCTTCCTCTCTTCTTGTTCAAGTCTCCAATTATGTCACCCATGTACTCATCAGGAACAAGTACCTCTACATGATATATCGGCTCAAGGAGTACAGGGCCTGCAGCAGCAATACCCTTCTTATATGCTAAAGCCGCAGCAATCTTGAAAGGCATTTCCGCCGAATCTACGGGGTGGAAGGATCCATCGTAAAGCTTGCATCTTAAATTTACAACCGGGAAGCCTGCCAGTACGCCCTCTTCTATACATTCTCTAAGTCCTTTTTCAACAGCAGGTATATACTGTCTCGGAACTACTCCGCCTACTATCTTGTCAACAAATTCGAATTCAGCACTTCCATCAAGGATAGGCTCAAACTCAACCCAAACATGGCCGTACTGTCCATGTCCACCGGACTGTTTCTTGTGTTTTCCTTCGGCTTTGGCAGATTTCTTTATTGTTTCCCTAAAGGGTATCTTGGGATCATTCAAAACTACCTCAATACCAAATTTATTGTGCAGCTTCTTGGTAACAACTTCAAGATGCTGCTCGCCCATTCCTGATATAAGAGTCTGCTTTGTCTCTACATTCTTCTCAACCTTTAAAGTAAGGTCCTCTTCAACAAGTCTCTGGAGTCCGTTGCCTATTTTATCTTCGTCTCCCTTTGACTTCGGTTCAATTGCCATTGCAATGCTCGGTGCCGGGAACTTCGTAGGCTCAAATACAACAGTATTGTTTGCATCGCATAAAGTATCTCCGGTTGTAGTAAACTGCAATTTCGCAACTGCTGCTATGTCTCCTGCCACAAGCTTATCCATGGCCACCTGCTTCTTGCCTCTCAGAAGGAACAGATTACTAAGCTTTTCCTTCTTCTCCTTGTTGGAGTTGAATACTTCCATATCTGCTGTCATTTTACCCGACATAACCTTGAACATGGATATCTTTCCAACGAAGGGGTCTGCAATTGTCTTATATACCTGTGCGCTGAAATGTGCATTTTCATCTGCCGCAACATTAACCTTCTGATTGCTCTTGACATTAATTGCCTCAGCAGCTGCCACATCACCCGGAGAAGGCATGTAATCAATTACCATGTCCATAAGAACATCTATCCCTATATTCTTGGATGCAGCGCCACAAAGCACCGGTACAACATCCCCACTAACAACACCAAGTCTTAAGCCCTTTATTATCTCTTCTCTTGTAAGCTCCTCACCGCCGAAGAATTTCTCCATAAGCTCTTCATCAGTCTGGGCTGCCGCTTCTATGATCATGTTTCTGTATTCTTCAACCTCAGCCTTAAGGTCATCGGGAATACCGCCCTCAACTGTCTTATTGCCATCTCTCGTTTTAGCCTTCATATCTATTATGTCAACTATTCCCTTGAAGCTTGCTTCCAAACCTATCGGAAGAGTAAAAGGAACCACTTTATTTCCAAAAACCTCTCTCAGTTGACTAAACACCTTTGAGAAGTTTGCATTTTCTCGATCAAGCTTGTTTACGAAGACCATGCATGCCTTCTTGCCTTCACAAACAAGATCCCAGGCTTTCTCTGCACCTACTTCAACTCCGCCGATGCTGTCAACAGCTATAATTACGCCGTCCAAAACCTTCAAACTTGCCACTACTTCGCCTACAAAGTCAAAATATCCGGGAGTGTCGATTACATTTATTCTTTTCTCTTTCCATTCACATGGAGCTGTTGCTGCGCTAATCGAAATCTTTCTTTTAATCTCTTCCGGGTCGAAGTCTGTTGTAGCATTTCCGTCTTCAACCTTTCCGAACCTGTCAAGAACACCGGTATTAAATAGCATAGCCTCTGTCACTGTTGTCTTTCCAGAGCCGCCATGGCCAAGTAGTCCAACATTTCTCAGGTTTTCCGTTTTGTAATCTTTCATATAAATTCCCCCTTTTATGTTTATTCTGTCCATCATTAGCAATTCTAAACATACTAGTGCTTATTAACATAATAAATGTCTGTTGTTGAATGCACTTAAGATATTACATTGGATGTAGTGAGAAATATATAGCACTGTAACTTTAATTTTATCTTTCCACGAAATAAATGTAAAGAGAAAAAATCATTAAAAACTGAATATTCTTAAATCCTTTTGTAGAAATATAGTGCATATTTACAATTTTTTTGTAATTACTAAAAAAAATTGATAAACAATCCATTAAAAGGTACAATTAATGTAATAAGAATTAGAGGGGGAACTAATATGCAGGTAAAGTATAGAAAAGAATTAGATCCTATTCCTGTATACGTGCCTGGCAAACCTATTGATGAGGTTAAAAGGGAATTGGGATTGAATAGGGTTATAAAGCTTGCATCAAATGAGAATCCATTTGGCTTTTCACCCTATGTTAAAGAAGCCCTGTTAAAGGCAATGGAGGAAGCAAATCAATACCCTGATGGAAATTCTACACTTTTAAAAGAAGCCATTGCGCAGAAGTATGGCATTTCTGTGGAAATGGTGCTTCCCACATGCGGCTCTGATGAAATGATAGACCTTATTGCCAAAACCTTTATTGGAAAAGATGACGAAGTGGTTATGGCAGATATCACCTTTCCGCGATATTCTGCCACATCCCAGATGATGGGAGCTTCTATAAAGATAGTTCCTTTAAGAAACCTGACCAATGATATTGAAGGCATTATAAAGGCAGTCAACGAAAATACAAGGGTAGTGTGGCTGTGCAACCCCAACAACCCTACAGGCACAATCTTCAGTGGGAGGAAGCTTGTAGAGCTTATGGAAGCAATTCCGCCTACAACACTATTAGTATATGACGAAGCATACAGTGAATTCGCTTCGCATCCCGATTACCCAAAAGACAGCATCAAATTCCTGAATAAATACAAGAATATGCTGCTCTTGAAGACATTGTCAAAGGCATATGGACTTGCCGGTCTGAGATTAGGCTATACAATAGGCGACCCGGAGCTGATTTCCACAATCAACAAAATAAGAAATCCCTTTAATGTCACACTCCTCTCCCAGGCTGCAGGTGCAGCTGCAATAAATGATGAAGAATTCCTCGCAAAAGTCATAGCCAATAACAATGAAGGCAAGGAATACATATATAAAGAGTTCGATAAAATGGGTCTGGAATATGCAAAGACAGAAGCCAACCATATAATTTTCAATGCAAAAAAGGACAATAGTACAGTGTTCAATAACCTCCTCAAGAGAGGAGTAATCATAAGACCTGTGGTCGGCTTCAACCCAAATACCTGGCTCCGTGTAAGCCTCGGGACCATGGAGGAAAACAGGGAATTCATAAAGGCACTCAAGGAAGTGCTTAAATAGAGTAGGAGCTGATTGATTATTTCAATCAGCTCCTACTTTATTTTCAATTCATGTCGAGCGAACTGAAATATAGTGTTGCTGTTATTCAGCACGGTTAAAATATTCTTCAATAGAGCAGAAGTCGTGCTTCTTTTATTTTCTCAATATACTTTTCTGCAATCTCAGTTATTGCAGAATAATTGCCCGTACTTGCGCTTTTTGTGAGACTTCCTCCCACGCCCACCGCTACCGCACCTGCAGCAATCCATTCGGCTACATTATCCAGATTTACACCGCCTGTCGGCATAAATTTACCATATGGAAGGGGTCCTTTAAATGCTTTGATAATTTTAGGACCTGATATCTCTCCGGGAAAAACCTTGATAATATCCGCCCCAAGCTCCATTGCTTCCAAGGCTTCCTTTACAGTCATAGCACCAGGTATATATGGAATAGCATATCGGTTGCATAATTTTATTGTGCTGATATTCAAGCAAGGACTTACAATAAAGCTGGCACCGGATAGTATTGCAATACGAGCTGTCTCCGAGTCTAAAACCGTACCTGCACCAATCAGAATATTAGCCCCCGCAAATTCACTTGCCAATTTGCTTATTACCTCATGAGCATTCGGAACTGTAAAGGTTATCTCAATTGCACCAACACCTCCATTTAAGCTAGCTTCTGTTATTTTCAGGGCTTCTTGCTGATTCCTTGCCCTAATTACTGCAACCAAACCTGAGCTTTCGATTTTCTTATAAACATCATATTTTTCGATCATACTAAAGCCACCTTTCATTAATAAAACAATTAGCTCTGCCTATGTGCCACAGCCGATTCAAAACAAGCATCATACATGTCGGAGGTAATAATGATATTAAATACTTCTTCTAAACATATCAGCCAATTATGCACAAAATATATCCACCCATCCTCAATATGAATATGCTTGTCCTGCTGTAAATAAGCCTGACGTAAAAAAAGTAGATCTCCGCGATAATTGAAATCCCAGACATATGCGTTTTCCGGAAAAACAGCATTTTCCGTCAAGGGCGAACCTTGACGGTCTTTGCCTAACCCTGTCGCATTTATGACAATAGAAAATGGGGTTAATTGTTCCAGAAGTTTGTCTGAAGTTTCCTTATCAGGCACAATTTCAAATACTATATTTGCATCCTTCAAATACTTGAAAAATACCTTCCGAGCTTCATTCAATCTCTCCAAGCTGCGATTAGCAATAATAATCTTTGAGGGAAAACCATCATAGCGGGCGCCGGAAAGCAAGTACGTCGTTATGGCAAGGGCACTGCCGCCTGCCCCCAATATCAAAACTTCTGCTCCGGTATTCAGAAAATGATCGTCATTAATAAACGCATTTAATGCCATACCACTGGCAACAGGATCTTTTGCGAATGCAAACAGCTTATCCCTTCTTTTGGAAATGCATGACACTTCACCCAACAACAGGGCATTTTCATCGATTTTTTCAAACATGTCATATGCTGCTTTGTATAAATCTATTTTATGAGTAGTTATAAGCGCACCTACTGCATCATCATCATTCTTTATTTGTTTCACGACATCTCGGTATGTATCTGCCGAAGAATGTACTGGCAGGTCGATGCCACAAATTCGGGCATCTTCAATCCCAAACACTTTCATCCAATGGGGAAAAATATTAAAAATAGCTGATTTCTGTGTTGTCACTCCAATAAAATATAGCGTTTTCAAAGTCATTTCCCTTCTTTACGATCATTCTACTCTCTCATTGCAAAAGCTCTTGCCGGGTTAGAAATAAAGAATTTGTCTATGGTTGAATCATCGATGCCAAAGCCTTTAAGCTTTGGTACAAACGTGCCCATAAGATACTTCATGCCGGGTCCTCCGCCGTATGCACTCCAATATGAACGAAGCGCAAAGTCCGTCCCCAATAAAATCTTTTCTGCGAAACCCTCGGCAGCCATTCTTGCAATGATGTCTGCAATAGTACTGTCCGGCCAGTATTTGATGCGGCTCGCGTTATCATACTCAATATATACGCCTGTGGAAGCAACTTCCTTGTGATATCCTAAATCGGGGTTCCTATCCAAATGGCATATGATGATGCGATCGGCAGCCACCCCCAAGTCGGTCAGCATACGAATCTGTTCAAGGGCAAATGTGCCATGTTCCGTATGAGTAGATATTGGCGCATTTGTGCGTATATGAGCCGCTGCTGCTGCTCTGAACAGCTTCTGCGTAACACTTGCCATTCGGTGATAATCACTTGCTGCCTTTATTATTCCTGCTTTTGCATCCAGGCGGCGTGTTACAGGGCCTGCATAGCTGTAAGCATCCATACCCGTTTCTATTTCTGCAGCAAACAGGTCGGCTATTGTATCTTCATCATATCTGTAGAACCAATGCAGATCATCATAATACATAGGCTTGTGGAACCCTGTACAAGCAACGACGTTCATACCCGATTCCTTCGCAATCCTAACCAGGGCTTCCGGTTCCCGTCCACAGTCGACAGGCATCATATCAACTACCGTCCTTATCCCCAATGCTGCAATATCATCCAGCTCTTCACACGCTTTCTCTATACTGTCCAGTTTAAGTCCCGGATTATCTGCAACAGCTATCCCTCCTGAAATAATAAGGTGTTCATGAGAATAAACCTTGCCCAGAGAATTCGTGTCTATATCTCCCAGAACAGTTCTTGCAAAAGGCATAAAACCCCTCCTCATCCATTATAATCATTACATGTAACCAAGCTTAGCCATTTAAGCTGTATATATCAGCAAATGTGTTTTTCAGCGCAGGATATATCTCGTTGAATACGTTATAGCGCTTTTCGTAATTTTTTACTGCATTTTGATCATAAGGCAGCTGTACCGATTTTGCCAGATTTTCCGAGGCATCGTTCCAATCCTTATAAATCCCGGCACCCATACCGGCAATAATTGCTGCTCCTATAGGAGAACTGTCTTTATTCATCATCAGATTTGTATTCTTGCATCCTATTATATTTTTTAGTGCATGAACCCACACATCACTCTTGCACCCGCCGTCACCCAGATTAATTTCATTTACAATGATCCCCTGACCAGTGAATGAATCTATCAATTGCTTGAAAACAAATGCGACACCTTCCATTACTGATTTGGACATATGCCCCGCCTTATGTCCGGGCTTAAGTCCGACAAACACTCCCTTTGCATTAGGATCAAACATCGGCATTTGTGCGCCTGTTAAATATGGTAAGAAAAATAAATCTTCCGAACCGTCCTTAACTTTCGCTGCCAGGTTGTTCATTCGTTTTACCAATTCATCCTTATCCAAAGCTCCTTCATTCATGCATGATTCAAATATTTCCCTCAGCCATGCAAAAGCAAAGCCACCGGCGGGAATAGCTCCAAACGCGTAATAAAGCTCCGGAACCGCATGGCAGAATTGAAAAATATGCCCTATATGCCTTTCATCGGGCGATTTTATCGGAGCTATAAGATGACCTACCGTACCCACCGTTACACTTACCAATCCTTCGTTTAAAGCGCGTGTACCGATAGCCGCACATGCCATGTCAGCAGCCCCTGCAACCACCGGTGTCCCTTTTTTGAGCCCTGTTGCTGCAGCGGCTTCTTCAGTAATCTCTCCAACTATATCAGTCGATTTGTAAACCTCCGGAAACTTCTTTACATCAAAACCGTATTTCTCCATTACCGGGTCCCAGCTATGCTTGTGAAAATTTAAAAACAGTGTATCTGAAGCATCGGTAATCTCCGTGCACATCTTTCCGGTTAAGCAATACCTTATAAAATCTTTAGGATGCAACCAAGTCTTCATATTGTCCCAGATATCGGGATAATTTCTCTTAAACCATAAAAACTTGGGAGCTGATGTAATAAATGAAGGTGTGTTGTATCCTGCCTTTAACAATTCGGAATCAGCTTTCATTTCCTCAATTTCCAACCGACAGCGTGTATCCATGTGTGTAATGCAGTTATAAAGCGGTTTGCCATAATTGTCCATAGGAACAAACCCAACCATCTGACCCGAAAAGCCTATTGCATTTATTTCATCCGCGTTGCCTGTGAAATTATTCAAGCAGTCGCGTATTGCAAAGGAAACTGCCTTCCACCAATCCAGAGGATTTTGTTCCATCTGTCCCGGTTTATCATATAGCATAGGGTAGCTTGCACTTCCTGTTGATAATACAGCACCCGAATTTTCTTCATATAAGTATACTTTTGTATTAGTTGTACCTAAATCAATAGCCAAAATAGACATGGTATAAAACCTCCCAAATGCTTTTATAGTATCAGGCTTTGCGCTTTTCCTTGAGGTTCAGGCTATATGCTATTACCAGCAGGAGTATAATAATACCTTGTATGGACAGCTGCCCCCCGTAGGGTATTTTAAACAGGGTTAATACACTTTGAATAAGTGTGAGCAAAAGAGCACCCATTACAGTACCTATGTAGCCTCCCTTACCGCCATTTATAGAAGTACCTCCCACTACTACTGCCGCCAGCGACATGAATTGATACATATCACCCATTCCGAAATAGCTTTTCCCGGTAAATCCTACAAGCAGCAGTCCGACTATCGCGGAAGAGAGTCCGCTGAGCATATATACGGCAATACCTATCTTTTTTGTAGGAATACCTGAAAAATGTGCGGCAAGTGAATTTGATCCCGTATAATAAATTGCTTTCCCAAAAGTAGTTTTATTTAGTAAAAAAACCACTAGTATGATGCAAATCAACCATACCAAGAGAACACCGTTAATCCCGAACAACCATTTCTCATTTACGAACCAGTTAAACTCAGGTATATCTGCAAAGCTTGATGTGCCTTTTGTGATAACTAGCGCTATGCCCTTAAAAATACTGCCTGAAGCAAGTGTCATAACCAAGGGCGGAATATTGAGAGTGCTCACACCTATTCCGTTAAATGCACCAAGCAGAATACCCATAACTAAGGTTATAAATATCAGCAACACCCAGTTTAAGCCCCATACTTTGTATGCCAGTGCAAAAAAGATGCCGCAAAAGCTTATCATCGAGCCCATGGATAAATCAAATTTGCCCGTAAGAATGACCAGGTTTTGGCCCGCTGCTACTATACCCAAAAAACCTGCAAGCTGTATTATGCTTATAAGATGTCCGAAGCTTCCGAAGCCTTCAACAAAAAAACCTACCATAATCCACCCGAGTATGAACGCCCCAAACATAATTATCGTGCTCATATTTGCTTTGATCGTAGAATTATAACGCATATTCGGCTCCCCCCTAAATCTTACGGTTTAACTGACTCATGCATACAGCTGCCAAAAGGATTACCCCTTGTACAGCATACTGCCAAAAGGATTCGACCTGGAGGAAAAATAATATATTAACAAGAATTGATATCACTGCCACACCCGCGGCAGCTCTGGCCATATGCCCTATACCGCCTGCAAAACTCACGCCTCCAAGAACCGCACCGGCTATCGAAGTAATCGAATAGCTTATTGCAATGTTTGCATCTCCCGACATTGTTTTTGCAGCTAGCACCATCCCGCTTAAGCCACTCAATACAGCACATATGACAAATGCCAGCACCTTTGCCTTTTTCACAGGTATGCCCGTCGCAAAAGCGCTGTAATAATTTCCTCCAGCAGCATAAATATTGATACCCATAGTACACTTTTTTATATACTCCCAAATCAGCAGCAGAAAAATCAGCATAAACAATGTATTTGGAATAGAAAGGCTTACTCCGGTAAAAATCTTAGAATACCCGGTTGTAATCAGACCACCCGGGACAGGTAATATCAAAAGTGCCAGGCCGGAAAAAATCATTGAGGATGCGAGAGTAACTACGATGCCGCTAATATTGAAATACGCCACGACAAAGCCCGTTGCAACGCCAATAACAACTACAGCCAGCATTACCAGCAAAACTGATAACCACCCCAGCGGCTCCATCGTTACGGCAAGGATAACAGCAGATAAACCGACTACTGCACCGATAGATATATCAAGCTCTCCTACAATCATTACCGAGGTTTGTGCCATGGCCGCAAGTACCATAGGCATGACCTGCAATAATAAATTGTTTATACCACGTTCCGTAAACATTCTCGGATTCATTAACCCATTAATAATGATTGCAGCAACCAATGTCAAATATATTGCCGGTATTTTCCTGAATACCCTGCTTATTTTTTTTACATGTACCATGTTTGCTCTCCTCCTAACAAATTGAGTTTCTCAGACATCACTATATTACTTTTCTGCCAAAGGAAGCATTTAGAATATTATCTTCCGTCAGCTCTTCACCGGAGAGTTCACAGGATATCTTACGTTCGAAAAGTACTAAAACACGGTCACATAAGCCTATAAGTTCAAGAATCTCATTAGATGAGACAATAATGGCATATCCTGAGTTTGCCAATTCACGCAGCAGATTATATATTTCGGTTTTTGTACGAACATCTATGCCGCGAGTAGGCTCTATAAGCAGCAAAACCTTGCTTGGCTTCAGTAACCATTTGCCGAGTGCAATTTTTTGCTGGTTTCCACCACTTAAATATTTCACTGTCTGCACTGCTGAAGCTACTCTTATGCTCAGCTTTCCTACCAAATCAGAAATTGTATTTTCCTGTTTTTCTTTGCTTATTACTCCCGCTTTGGAAATAATATCAAGGGCACAAGGAATTATATTCTCACCGACGGATAATTCCACAAATAGTCCTTGTGTCTTACGATCAAGAGGTACAAGCTTTATACCCGCATCCATGGCATCTATCGGATTCCGGATTCTGACCTTTTTCCCGCTGATGGAAATATGCCCTCCGGTGATTTTACCTATACCAAACAAGGTTTGCAGCAATTCGACCTGCCCATGACCTTGCAGACCTCCCAGTCCAAGTATCTCTCCCGATTTTGCATACAGCGATATTTGTTCAAGTCCGCCTTCAGTGGATAGGTCTTTTACTTCCAAGATTTCTTTCCCCAGTTTTCTCTTAACATCGTTTTCAAGGCTTTCATATTTGCTTGGAAATGAGCACTCTACCGAACAACCCGCCATTGCAGATATAATCTGATCGGTATCAAGTTCTGACATTTTGGCATCCTTTACCTGTAATCCGTCCTTAAAAATCGTACATGAATCGCAGAATTTGAATAATTCCACCATTCTGTGAGAAACAAATACGATGCTCTTGCCTCTGTTTTTAAGCTTCTGAACAACTTCATACAATCTGTCTACCTCCTTGCTTCCTATGGTAGATGTTGCTTCATCCAAAATAATTAGCTCCGGATTGTATGAAAGTACTTTTGCTATCTCAACAAGCTGTTTATCTGCCAATTCCAATTCTCCTACAAGCTTTCTCAATGGCAGCTTCAAGTCCAACTCATCTAGCAACTCAGCCGCTTGTTCCTCCATTTTTCTACTATTAATCATTCCCAGTTTTCCCTTAGGGGCATGTCCTAGATATATGTTTTGAGCAATACTCATAGTGTCAACCAAGGTCAGTTCCTGCTGTACTGCTGCTATACCTTTTTTTAACGCGTCCTGCGGTCTTTGAAGCCCTATTTCCTTGCCATTCCAGAGGATCTTCCCATCATTGGGCAATATCAAACCTGTCAATATCTTTATCAATGTGCTTTTACCTGCTCCGTTTTCGCCGATTAGAGCATGAACATTATTCTTAAAAAACTTCAAGTTAATATTTTCTATCCCACGGTTCTGGTTATAATATTTGGTCAGGTTAATAGTCTCTAACACTGGTGCACCCATTAGCATATCACCTCCTTATGCTATACCTTATAGACTGTGATTCGATCCAAAAATTGTTAATCGGTTTATTGGCGGTATCCATCCATTGGGAAAGAATACCGCCAATAGCCTGACAATATACCTTTTATTCTATTTTGCCGAGTCGATTATTTTGTTTACTTCTTCCTGAGAAATTTCGTCGAATACCCAATAGTCATCCGGTTTATCTTCTTTTATATATTGATCCAGGTTATCATCTGTAACCAATGGTAATGGAACAACAACTGTTTTAGGTACTTCCTGCCCCTTTAACGCTCTTAAAGCCAACTCTAATGAGATCTGGACGTTGTAGCACGGGAGGGATGGAGCTATGGAAGTAAATCCTTCGTTTTTGCTCTGTTTCCACATTTTCAGGAATCCATTATACGCTTCTCCTACCATAGGAACGAGAGGTCTCTTAACTTTTTTGAACTCATCAATTGTACCGGCTGTCATTTCCCCGCCCTGAGACCATACACCATCGATTTTGGGGTATGCTGTAAGCCAGTTTGCTACAGTTGCTTGTGCCTTTGCTTTTTCCCAATCACAATTTGCTTCGGCAAGAACCTCAACCCCGGGAGTACTCTTCAAAATCTTCTCCGCTTCTGTCCAGCGTCCCTGATTTGTGGTATTTCCGGCGATGCCATTTAATACTATAACCTTTCCTTTTCCGCCCATTTTGTCAACCAACCATTGTCCTGTCATCTTGCTCCATTCATTATCGTCGACATAAACCTTCGATGTCACTTTGTCGGAATTCACCATGCAGTCTTGCATAATGACAACGATACCTTGCTCTACTGCTTCTTCAACAGCAGGAACAAGTGCTGTTGGGGAAACTGCCTGAATAATGATTGCATCTACATTTTTATCAATTAGATTACGTATAAGATTCGACTGGTTTTCCGGATTAAAATCCGGGTTGGCAAGTATTATCTCCTTAATTTCCGGATTATTCTTGGCTATTTCCTGAGCCAGTGCCCAGTTTTGAGTCTGCCATGAGTTGCCCAAGAACAATGGTGACCAAGCTATGACAAATCCGTCCTTGTTAGCTTCCTCCTGTGGTTTTGAGGTATTTTCACTCTGTTTTACCGGCGCCGGTTGGCAGCCCACAAATGCGAATAGAATTGTTACTACCAGTAATATAGCCATATACACCTTAATCTTTTTCATAATATACCTCCTCATATTTTCGCATAGGACGCGAATTTTCACTTAAGTAGAGAGTTTTCTTACAATATGCAGCCTCCTTCCATAAGGCAGCTTCTTAACTCGTTAAACGGCACCTCTTCATACGTTATGCCTTTCTTTAAGGCAATCGCTCCTGCCGTACCTGCTGCCTGTCCCATAGCCATAACTTGAGCAGTGTTTCTTGCGGATGCCTGTGCACCATGTGTCGCCGATAAGCAGCGTCCTGCTACGGCAATATTAGATAATCCTACCGGCAGCAATGACCTGTAAGGTATTTGATATATTCCGTCTCCGCCTACATATACCCACCGCGTTGACGAGCCTGCGTGGTGCTCCTCTACCGGTGCGGCACAACAGGCAATTGCATCTTTGAATTTAATAGCCCCTTTAACATCATCTTCGGATAATATGTATTGGCCCAATACACGCCGGGTCTCTCTAACTCCAATGTGTTGTGCCGTATTTATGCAATATGAATTCTCGAACCCATCAATATAATCTTTTAAAAAATCGGTATATAGCTTGGCCTGGCGCCTACCCTCCATTTCAGCATAAGACAGCTGCCATGGATCGGTTGCATCAATATTTGTTACCCGCACCATATTTGCTTGAAGTACTCCTGGATACAGAGTACGGTGGAAAGAGCCGTCAAGCCTTGGCAAATCATATTTCCCACATTCTTTTGCTTCTTTCATCTGCATCAATATTTCCTCATGTTTAACCTTAAGAGCCCGATCTGTGTCTACATTTCCAATAAAAAAAATAGTGGTCAGGGACTGCAAGGTTTCGTCCTTCATAAGGGGGACAAATTGCCCTCCGGCACAATATATTACATCTGCATCTCCTGTCGTATCGATGTACAGCGATGCTTTCAAGCTTATCACTTTGCCCTTCGCAGCTAAACGCACAGACTTTATATTTTTCTTAATGCCACCTGAATTACTACATTCTGCATCTATTACAGTCGAATGAAATAAAACACTTACTCCAGCATCCAGGACTTTATTCTCCCATACTCTTTTTAAAGTCTCTACATCGTATGTGATACCGGTTCCTGCGCCATATGTATTCTGCCTTTCAAAACAAGCATTTTCCGATTTGAGCGCCTCTACGGTTTCCCATGCAAGTCCTCCCACTATACATCTAGGAGCTTTTTCCGGCGTATAAAAGCCGTAGAAAGTATCAACAGCTCCTGCAGTCCTTGTTCCGCCAAGACAACCTTGGGCCTCTACCAGTATTACTTTCGCCTCTAAACGCGCAGCCGAAATAGCAGCCATTACGCCGGCTGCGCCTCCTCCCAAAACCGCAATATCACATTTGATTTTCTCAGTATTCATTGTCGACCTCCAATTAATGGATTAGAATGATGGAACCATTTTGCAGTCCACCACCATTTTCCCAATTTGCTCAATCTTTTTAACATCAATAATATTTTTAAACAATTCAGATGCCGGTATGTTTTCCTTCAAAGTTACAATAGTTGCCCTGGATACTTCACCAATGACTTCTTTGTGAATAAGCGGTTCAAATTCAAGCTTATTAATAAGATCTATGGCTACAAAAGTACGGCTGTGGATAACTGCCGCATCGATCCTTCCATCTGCAATTGCATATGGAAAATTATAATATGGTATATTAATTTTTTGGTTTGCGGGAAATTCACGTTCTGAAAATAGCATGTTGTCATATGACTTGTGATCTACGCCGATTTTCCATGCATCCCGTTCCTCTGCATCCTTGCGGTATATTACATAAAGATTGGAATAGAAAGTTTTGGGTGACAGCTTCGCCACTATTTCAGTTTCTTCATTTGCTGTTATTCTTTCTGCGCTGCTTTCAGATACAATTATAAAATCGCAGCGTTTGTTCAATAAGCTTTCCATACGGGCAGATGCACCGTTCTTAAAGTTTAAGGCAAATGGCACACCAGCATTGGAGAAGACTTCCGTAAAGCCCGTAGCCAAACCCTCAAATTCAATAGCATTCGGCAACGGTAATTGCCCGACAAAGGGACCGTTGCCTGCTAATTCAAAGAGCTTTAAAAAATCCTTTTTTACCAGGTAAGTACCCATCTGGCCACGTGCATGCAGTTCAATGACACCTTTTGTTTTAAGATTGTTTAATGCCTTGTCTATCGTACCGAATCCCACAGAATACTTTTTAGCCAGCATAGGCATTGTTTCAATCTGTTCTCCCTCGTTGCTACGTAAAAATTCATTAGCAAGCTGTCTTGTAATGATATCTTCCTTATTCGCCATCGTTTCACCTCATATAAATTATTTGTATGTAGATTTTACATTTTTTCTATTATTTAATTTTCATTTTACTGAAAATTGATTATTTTGTCAATATCAATTTTCTGATTATTGAAAAATCCTTCTGCAGCAATTTGCAGAATTCAGGCCTGATCCCTTATAACTCTTATAACTAGCCCGCAGTCGAGACATTACCAAGTCAAATCTATTATATGCCCCTTGAAAATAGTAGAATTATATATGATACTTAAAGGGAAGCATATACAGAAAAAAATAGGGGGTAATATACTATGCAGTACAGAAAGTTTGGAAAACTTGGGTTTGATGTCTCTATACTCGGCTTCGGCTGTATGAGGCTGCCTCTTATGCCGGGGATAAACGGCAGTGAACCGGATGCGGGCAAAATTGACGAGGCAGAAGCAATAAAAATGATCAGATATGCCATTGACAACGGAGTTAATTACATAGATACCGCTTACCCATACCACTTTGGCAGCAGCGAACCCTTGGTAGCAAAAGCTCTTAAGGACGGCTACCGTGAAAAGGTAAAGCTGGCTACAAAGCTGCCTATGTGGCTCTTAAAGACAGAAGAAGATTTTGACAAGTACCTTAATGAGCAGCTTGAGAAGCTTCAGACAGATCATATAGATATCTACCTGCTCCATGCCCTTAACAAAGAAAGATGGAATACTATACAAAAGCTTGATGTGCTCGGTTCTCTAAAGAAAGCCATAGAAAGCGGCAAAGTCAAGCATGCAGGCTTCTCCTTCCACGAGGATATCAGTTTCTTCAAAACAATACTGGATTCCTTCGACTGGGGGATGTGCCAGATAATGTTCAATTATATGGAGGACAGAGAGTGGGAGAAGCACATAAGCCATGCCCATGAGAAAGGAATTGCAGTTGTAGTGATGGAGCCTCTCCTGGGCGGCAAGCTTGCCAATGATCCACCTGCAGAAGTGGGCAAGGTCTGGAAGGAGTCCGGATATGACAGGAGTCCTGCCGACTGGGCATTCAAATGGATATATAACCATCCTGAGGTAACTCTCGCCCTAAGCGGCATGAGCACAATGGAGCAGGTGGTTGAGAATCTGAAGATTGCTGAAAACTCCATGGCTGATGCCTTAAGTGAAAAAGAGCTGAATACCATTGATAAGGTAAGGGAGTTGTACAGCAGCCTGACAAAAGTAAAATGCACCGGCTGCCAATACTGCCTGCCCTGCCCGAACAATGTGCCGATACCGGATATTTTTACTTGCTATAACGAAGCAACAGCTTACAACATCCACAAGGAGTCGGCAAAAAAATATGCAGATTTGAAAGAATCAGGCAAGGATGCCTCCATTTGTGTGGAGTGCGGCAAGTGCGAAGAGGCATGTCCCCAGCAGCTGCCGATAATAAGACACCTTAAAGAAGCACATGAGTCTTTAAACGGATAAAGGAACGTGTAACACGGAACACACGGAAATCCACGGAATTACACGGATGAAAACTTATTAGCTGCCGTGTATTCCGTGGTCTTCCGTGTAAATCCGTGTTACACGTTCCCCCGTACCCCGCACCTCGCGCCCCGTACCTGCTTCATATCTCTATCTTCTCAAAAAGCCTTACTCCTACTGTGGAGAGTATGCTGTACAGCAGCAGGTCCAGTATCCCGAACAATAGTACTATAGTAAGGAAGGTCATCCACAGTGTAAAATGCAGTGCTATGCTGATAAATACCGGTATCCCTGCCATCACTACGCTGATCAGCATGTTGAGCACCACATTGAAATTCTGCTTTACGGCCTTTTGCTCGTTATCCCATATAAGCTTCGGGAAATTCAGGTCAAGAAGTATTCCTGCCAGACAGCTGAATACTATACCTAATGCACTTGTTGCGAATATAAGCAGTATAAGGTAAACCGGCACCGGTATAAACAGAACAGCTGTCAACACCATGGACAGAGTCCCGACCACACCCATGCTCATACCCGACAATACCTTTGCCATTATCTGAGTTTTGTAGCTTACCGGAAGATATTTACTTACAAAGATGTTGGTGCCTTCCCTGGATATTGCCGAAGCAGTAATTCCATTGGTAGAAGCAATTAAAGCACTTATGCCGAAAGCCACGGCTAATACCACGGCACTTCCTCTTCCATCAGCAATATATGAGCTGAGCCCTTGAAGTTCTTTCATCTCGTCGGGCTGTACAAGGAAAGGCAGGATCAGGAATAGTGGAAAAAGGAAATTCATAAGCACACAATTCATAAAATAAACAGGTGTCCTGAACAACAGCTTAAGTTCTTTAATAGTGTATGCTTTAATGGCAGACTTCTCCCTGCTGGACTTCTTAAGCTCCGCTTCTGTGTATTTCTTCCTTTTTGACGAGGCCTCGGACAGCCCTACCACACCTTTGAAGTATATACCCTCGCCAAAGCTCAAGAATAGCATTAGAAATAGCAGGCAGATAAGTACAAATAAAGCCAGATTCACAAAACCCTTCAGCACTTCACTGTGCAGCAGCGCCATCACCGCAAATCTGTTGTTGAAGAAAATACCCGACATTATTTCCACATAAGAGTTGTTACCCTGCTCCAGCAGCTGCTGGAGCTTTTCTTCATTCACTGCGGAACTGCTGAACTTTGTAACAACAGCATTAATTCCTACAGCCAGAAACATTGCTATTACCCCGCCGACTATTCTGAATCTGTCTCTGTTCCTCCCAAGGTTGGTAAATCTCATAACCAGCATGCTAAGTATGGATGCATAAACAAGAGGCAAAAGCGGCAGTGTAAGAAACACCAGGATGCTGTATAGATAGTACATGAACCCTGCCTTGGCCGCAATTCCAAAGCCTATAAGTATGGGGGCAAGAAATACCAGCTCCGTCAGATATTCATAAAACAAGGTTACAGTGAATTTTGCCGCCAATATCTCCGACGGCTTCAACGGCAGCGGCAGCAGACTCTCAATATCCTTTGAAAAATAGAATATGCTCATAACATAGAAAATGCTGAAAAAGAAAATAGCCATACTTACAGCAGAAAACCCCATTCCCAGGATCAAGCCTTCCTGCTGTATCTTTGACAGCACATCATATCCCCCGTAAGCAAGGCTCCCGATTCCTATGATCATAGGTAAAAATGCAACAAATATAAGTACGGAAAGCAATATGCCTTTTATGCGGCTTTTACCGGGTTTGTCTGATTTCAATGAAAACAGGTTGAAATTTTTCAGCATAACCTTGGTCAATATAATATATCTACTCATTTTCCGTCAACTCCAAGAATATTTTTTCAAGGGATCCGTTGCTTCTGAAGTGCTCCCTCATCTCATCCATTGTGCCGTAGAACAGCAGCTTTCCCTTATTGATAATGGCCACCCTGTCACAAAGCTTTTCTGCTACCTCCAGCACATGGGTTGAGAAAAACACAGTTTTGCCGGCTGCCGCATGATTTTTCATCATTTCCTTAAGAGTATAGGAGGATTTTGGGTCAAGCCCTGTCATCGGTTCATCCAGTATCCACACCGAAGGATCATGTATAAGAACTCCCATTATGATGATTTTCTGCCTCATACCGTGAGAGTAGCTCTGTATCTGATCATTAAGAGCAGCTTCCATCTCAAAGGCTTCGGAAATATCCTGTATCTTTTGCCCTCTTAAATCACCCGGCACCTTATAAATGTCAGCGATAAAATTCAGATATTCTATTCCCTTCAGACGGAGAAACATATCCGGACTGTCAGGTACAAAACCGAACTGCTTTTTTGCATCAAGAGGCCTTTCCTTTATATCTATACCATTGATGGTAATGCTTCCGCTGTCGGCATTCAGTATTCCTGTAATTATTTTTATGGTTGTTGTCTTCCCTGCTCCATTGGGGCCCAGAAAGCCTACGATCTGTCCTTCCGGTACTGCCAGAGTGAGGTCATCTACTGCCTTTACAGTACCGTTATAGGATTTATTTACATTTATAAGCTCAATCATGCTTCTTCCTCCAATTGGTTTTTTTGCCATTTTATTATAACATACCTTTAAATTCTATACACATATAATATTTGAACATCCCTGCACTTTAATTCAATTACTCCAAAAACTGTTTCCCTGTATAAATAAGAGTCGAATGCAAATACTGTAGTTGATACGGTTTATTATATTTCTCAAAGGGAGGTAATGATATGAGAAATCTTTCCGAGGCTGAAATGCTGAACCTAAATAAGCTGCTTCAGGCGGAAACATACTCAATTTCAAAAGCAAGAATGATAATACCCGCTATTGATGATGAAAAATTGAAAGGCATGGCAGAAACATCAGTTTTGGCCTGTGAGATGCGCATTAAAGGCATTCAGCAGTTCATAAATGAAAATGGTGTTATAAACACACTGGAGGTGCATTAGATTGACAAGTGTAATTGATTCCATGAAAGCTGCCAGGAAGCAGATGGACGACCAGAGCATTGCTATGGATTTACTTGCGGGGACAAAGGCTGCAACAAGTGCATATTACATGGCAACACTGGAAAGTCCCACCCCCGAACTTAGATCCATGTTCAAGGCTTCCCTCAACCAAACCTTAGACGAATATTCCGTGCTTATGGATCTGTCACTAAACAGGGGATGGATACAGCCCTATGGAATGCCTGAGCAACAGCTTGCAGAATCCTATAAGCAATCCCAGACTGTGATATCCTACCACAAGGAATAAGGCGCAGACTCAAGTCTACGCCTTTCTTCATCAATTAAAAACATCCACCAGACTTCCGAAGAGCTCCTTATTCTCCTTGATTTTCATTTCGCTTCCCAATATGCAATAGCTTTGTCTCTTAATAAGCTCAAGCATCATGTCGGACAGTGCTCTCATGTCCTGCTGACTTGTACTTAGGATTTCCTCCCTTTCCTTCTGCAGATCCGACCGTGTAATACTCCTCATATAATTCTCAATAGCCCTCTCCCCTTTCATAAACGGTGTCAGGGGCAGGTCCAGCTTGCTTACTGTTCCTATGATATACTTGGTCATTTCTCTCTCATCTATCTGGAAATCCTTCAGATAATCATGCATTTCATCATATACCTTCAAGGTCTCCTTCAGATTGGGATCTCTATAGGAAACCATGAACATATTCCCGTTTTTCTCAAAGCCCGAAAAGGCACCGTAAGCTCCGCCCTGAACCCTGATGCGGTTCCACAGATAGCTGTATCTGGATATCGTTCTGAGCACCTGAAGTCTCCCTGTATATGGGTAGCCCAGCTTGATGAAGTTATAGCCCTGGGCAACGTACTGCACTTTTCCCTGTGTCATCAGCCCTTCATTAAGTATCTTATTCTCAAAAATATACTGTACAGGTGAAAGCTTATCAGTGCCTAGCTCCGGAAGTAGCAAATTCATGCTTTTTGCAAAGCTGTGATAATCATCCTCCTCACAGATGACTCCTGCAACCAAAGCATCCTTCCTGAAAATCAGCTTCATAAGCTTTTGAAGGTTTCCCCTTACCTCTTCTATTCTGCTTTCAAAGTTCTTCTCTATATCAGAAATAAACTTGTAGTAAGTCAATCCTGTTATGGTCTCCAGATAGCTTCCTTCCGCCGAAAAATATGAAAACAATCTTTTGCAGGCTATTGTATACCCCTCATTGGATATCCTCATCTCAATCCTTGACTTGTTCTCCTGTATTATCTCCTTGATTCTTTTTAAATCATCAAGCTTCGTCTTTGTTATAATCTCACCTATAAGCTCAAACATTCTTGGAAGCTTTCCGGTAAGAGCCCTGCCTCTTACAGAGAATACAGGATGATATCTGCTGTCGTCGTTCTTTTCTCCATAGACCTGTGCACTGAATCTGATGCCTCCGGTATGCATGTCAATTTCCTTGGAAAGCTCCCCATAGCTATGGTTTTCGGTACTGATCTTACCCAGTATTCCCGACAGCAGCGGGATATAGGTCAGCAGCTCCTGAGGCACGGCAGTGGTATCGAACAAAAGGTCCGCATACACAATATCATTGGTGAACATATGGTGTGCAAGCACCTTGACTCCCGACTCCTCCTTCACCTTCTGGGGCAGTATCTCCCCTTTCCTGTCAATATCTTTTATAGAAAGCATCGGTATAAGCGCAAGCTTCTCCGGGGTATCAGGGGTGTTCTGCCAGTCCCTGAGCTCCTTGGTCTGCTTCACAAGCTCCTGCAGCTGTTCTTTATTCATTTGCGCCTTTATGCTCCTGAGCTTGTTCCTTGTTCCCTCATCCTTGACTTCCGACATGCTCTTCCTGGGCTTCAGCACAAGCATGGAACTGTGATTGTTTTTCAAAATATACTTTTCTATGAGGCTTTCAAAATAGCTTTTTTTCAGCCCTGCTCTTATATTCTCAAATATATGCTCATAGCGGAGGTGCATGATGGGGTCTTTGTCATACAGCCAGCTGTCCATGATTTTTATATTATATATAAGCCCTTTGGGATAGCCTTCAAAATCCGCTTCCCGGAGCTGGAATTCCTTCAGGTTGACCGCAGACTCCACCAATTGGCTGTCCAATCCGTCATGAACAAGCTTTTTCAAGGTTTCCTTCACTACCTTAACAAATTCCTCCTGCCTCTCAACATTTGAGTTTTTTACTATAACACTGAACACCGGCTGAAGTATACTGTTGTCGTATTTACCGAAAACATCCTTGCCCAGGCCGGCTTCAATCAGCGCTTTCTTCAAGGGTGATGCCGGTGTTGACAAAAGTATGTGCTCCAGAATTTCCATTGCCAGATACATCTCCGGCTCCGTAGAAAGCCCGGTTGCATAATTCAGGCTGAGATATGTCTTGTCTCTTTCATCCTCCTGTGCAGAAATGGGATATTCCAGTTCAAAGCTTTTCATTGAGTCAAAGGCCTTTTGCACCGGTATGGCCGAATCTACAGAAATGGCTTCAAAATCCTTAAGGTACTCTTCATCAATAAACTTCATGCGCCCGAGCACATCCAGCTTTCCATACAGGAACATATAGCTGTTTGATGGATGATAGTACCTTTTATGGAAGGCGAGGAACTCCTCCTGGGTTAGCTCCGGTATAACCTCAGGATCCCCCCCTGACTCATAACCATATGGCGTATCCGGAAACAAAGTCTCCTGGAGCTTCCTGGAAAGCACTGATTCCGGCGATGATAAAGCTCCCTTCATTTCGTTATATACAACGCCCTTGTATTTCAGCTCATCTTCGACATTTTCCAGTTCATAATGCCAGCCCTCCTGCTTCAGTATCTCAGGATATTTGTATATGTTGGGATAAAATACCGAGTCCAGATATACGTCCATCAGATTCTCGAAATCCTTGTCATTTCTGCTGGCTACCGGATACATGGTCTTATCTCCGAAGGTAAAAGCATTTAGAAAGGTATTCAATGAGCCCTTCACAAGCTCTACGAAGGGTTCTTTCGTCGGAAACTTCCTGGAGCCGCAAAGCACTGAATGCTCTAATATATGAGGCAGCCCTGCGCTGTCCTTGGGAGGTGTCCTGAAGGTAATAGAGAACACCTTGTTGTCCTCTTCATTCTCCATGTAAAAGAGTCTGGCTCCACTTTTCTCATGCTGAAAAAGCCACACTGTGGAGTTCGTCTCTTTGACATTCTTTTCTTCAATCAAACGGAAACCGTGATATTTGTCGCCTATTTTAAATTGCATTCCTTACAACCCTCCAAATGAAATATATTACAAGACAATTATAATATATATTTGCCATATTTTACAAATTATTTATCCTACCTTACATACAAATGGGTCCTGCGTGCCCAGGAGGTTCTTCTCCACCAGTGCTTGAGCCATGGTATCACATAGTAATCCAGGCCGAAGGCTCTGCCTGCCCCTCCGAACATAGCAATGCCAACGAATATATGCCATAATATTTCAGTGCCCGCCATGGCTGACAGTATAAAGTTGAAGCAAAGAAATATAGATCCCAAAGAAGCAAGTATAGTGAACAAGCCCGCTATAAGCGCGAGCCCTATAGCTACCTCAATGAGCACAACCGAAAGCTGGAACAGATAAGCATTGGGCTCAATAAAGGTCCTGGTGAACCATTGATATATCTGCGGCGGCTGCTTCAATATAGGCTCCGGCCAATACTGGGTAACCTGAGTTGCATTAGTTACGGCATCGGTAGACTCCAGTGGCACATCCCCAGGCTTGGGCATTGTCACAATGAAGTTCTTACCCGGGTCAAGCCAGCCTTCATTTACCTTCTTAACTCCTTCAATAAGCCATATGACGCCAAGATATACCCTGAGTATAGCCAGCCAGAATGTAGGAGCCTTGGCGGACAAATGCCCTCCCAGGATAGATCTGCGCTCCTTCACATGCATGAACTCATGCATGATATAAGCCCATATTCTGGCAAAGCCTCCCACTCCGTATTGATAGTGGATATTTACCATATGCTTCAGTGCCATAGCCATGAATCCGGACATGGAGGTTCCTCCTATGTCGGCTACTGCGTAGCGGCCGCCTATGGATACCATAAACCCGTGATAGTTGGATTTGAAGGCTTTCTTCTCACTTTTACCTATGTCTGCAAGTATGTTATGTACTGCTGTCTCTGCTGTCTGCAATGCAGCTTCAACAATCTGGGGTATGGGTTTCTTCCCCCCTTTGCCGTCTGGCTCCTCGTAGAATGCATTGTCACCAACAGCAAATACATTGGGGTACTCTACCGACTGCATGTATTCATCGACCTGTATTCTGCCCCTGCCTCCATGAGTAAGCTCTGTTTTGGCAGCAAAATCGCTTCCCTGCACACCACAGGTCCAGATAAGTGTACTTGTGGGTATCTCTCTTCCATTTTTCAATACTATGGATTCTTTTTTCACCTCTGTAAAGGGGGCATCTGTCATAATTTCGACACCATGTTTATTTAAATATCTCTCCGACTTTTTTATGAGTCCTTCATTCAGTATTGGAAGTATGCTGCACATAGCCTCTACAACTATCAGACTCACCTCCCGGCTGTCAACTTCATAATCCCTGCACAGCTGTCTCTTCCACTCCAGAAGTTCACCCATTGTCTCTATCCCTGTGAAGCCTGCACCTGCTACTACAAAAGTAAGCATAGCCCTTCTTTTATTATGGTCCTTTTCTGCTCTGGACTTGTCAAACATATCCTTCACATGCTCTCTGATCCTTATAGCATCCTCAAAGGACCATAGAGAGAAGCCATTTTCCTTTACTCCGGGAATTCCGAAAAAGGCAGGCTCCGCTCCGGTGCCTATTATCAGGTAGTCATATTCATAACCTTCAGAATCAGCCTGCAGCTTCTGTCCTTTAAAATCTATTGCTTTAATTTCCTCTGTAACTACCTGGACTCCTGATGCGCTGAATATCTCCCTCAGGTCTATCTGTACCGATTCGGCATCCACTCTGTTTCCTGCCACTTCATGCAGCTCTGTCATCAATGTGTGATACGGCTTTTTATCCACCAGCAGCACATTTATATTTTTCCCTTTTCTCGCTGCCCTGCCTAAAAGCTTCGCAGCATGCACACCACCGTACCCTGCGCCAAGTATTGCTACCTTCTTTGTAGATTTTCCCATATTATCAGATTTCACTTCCTCTAATATTCAAATATGATAAATGCAACTATAAGGAGTATTCCACAAATGTCTTTCCAATATGAATTCAGTCAAAAAATGAAGATAGGACATATCAAATATGTCCTATCGCTTCATGCTTTGTATCCCATAGATAATAATAAAGCGGTGTTAACTCTGTAAAACCTGTTTTGATTTCTTATACGTTTTTTCTTTATAAGTTAATAATCCAATTAGCTTTTGTCAATTGTAAGCATTTTTATCGATATAGTACAGTACCAGCTTCACTACCTCTTCAAGCCTCACTTTGTCAACATCTTCCGATGTATCTTCGGGACTATGGTAGCCATTATTGAAATCTTCATTTATCAACATAACTGAATTGAGCCCTCTGTACGCAAAGCTCTCATGGTCGCTTCCATACCCTATTTCTTTTACAGCATCTATTCCAAGCTTCTTGCATAAACCATGCATAAGATTACGTAAGTTCAGATCACGCCCTCCAACCCCTTTAATCATTAAGGGCAGCTTTTCGCTGGAACCCACCATATCCATACATATCATAACCGAATTATCTATAGGATAAATCGGATGCTCTGCATAATACTCCGAGCCTAGAAGGCCCCCTTCTTCTCCATTAAAAGCTATGAACAATACCGGTTTGCTTGGAGCAGTTTTGTTCTCCTTCAATACCCTTGCGATTTCCAGCATGGCAGCTACTCCGGAAGCATTATCAAGTCCTCCCGGGTTGAAGCTTCCATCCATGTTCTGCCCTACATGATCAAAATGTGCTCCTATAATAATATACTGATCCTTGAGCTTTTCATCTGTTCCAGGCAGCAAGCCTACCACATTGGGTACCTTTTTATTGTCCTCTCTCATGAAGCTGCAGTGAAAGCTTGCCTTCCGGCCTTTTCCATAAGCTGAAACAAGCTCTGCAAAAGTATCGTTATCAACATCTATGAAAGGATAGTGCTCCCCCTCAAGCCATGATCCGAGCATTGGAGTTACAGCAAGTGCATCACGTCCTCCCAGCGCTCCTGCAGCCCCGCTGCTGTTCAACAATTCTAAAATTTCATTCAATGTTCTATTAAATCTGAGTTCCCATGAGATCAGAAGCAGTTTTCCTCTTATCTCCTGATTTTCAGCATTAATCTCTTTCAAATCCTCTATCAGGTATAGGGGAGCATCTATATTAATATCATAAGTTTTACTTGACAGCGATCTAATAACAAAGTTATCTACATATTTGAATTCCTTCGATGTCTTATCCCCATCACTGCTAATTGAAAGCTTGGGTAGATCCTTCAGAGTGATTACTGTCTGAGGATACCGCTGCATGTAATTATCCAGACCTTCAGGGTTTATGAGATCTATTTTCTTAAATAGCCCGGCAATATACAGAGCTGCAGCTTCATTGCCTTTTGTTCCTGCCATGCGTCCTGCATACTTCTCGGAGGAAAGCTCTTGAACTATTCCAATAAGGCTCTCCTCATCGATAAGCTTCTCATCTGCATTTGCGATAACAGACCTCTTTGCTGATACATCTGAGTAAGATGAGCAACCGGATAAGGTAGAAGTAATGAATAAAATACAAATGAGAAGACTAAACACTCTTTTGCTTTTAATCAACATGATTCACCCCACCTAAACAAATTTATATTTTTTACATATAATGATAATACTACTAAATTATTATATTTTTTCATGAATTGTTTGAATTTTCCGTGAAATATTTATGAAAAAAAAGAAACAAACAATTCAATATGCAAACTGCTTGTTTCTTGTAACTATTTAAATGCTACATTAATAATATTATCTCTTGCTCCCCAAAAAGAAAAGCGCTACTACCCCCGGACCTGCATGGGAGCCTATAACCGGTCCTACATTATTTATTATTATGTCCTTTACCTTATACTCTTTAAGAATCATTTCCTTCAGGTATTCCGCATCTTCTATACAGTCCCCGTGACTTATGGCAATCACCTGTTCCTCAGGGGACTCAATATTCTCCTGAAGCATTCCCAAAAGTGTTTTTATTGATTTTTTCCTTCCCTTAACCTTGGATACCGGTATCAGTTTCCCCTCATTATCAACCTGAAGAATAGGCTTAATGTCAAGAAGCGTACCAACAAGAGCAGCTGTCCCGGATAGCCTTCCTCCCCTTTTCAGGTGTCCCAGGTCATCTACAGTAAACCAATGATTCATTCTAAGCTTGTTTGTTTCAATCCAGCTTACCACCTCGTCCTTGGAAGCTCCTGCTTTGAGCATTTCATTCGCATGATATGCCAAGAGCCCTTCTCCCAAAGATGCGCTCCTACTGTCAATGACTGTAATGTCAGCATTCTCAATCTCTTCACAGACCATATCCTTTGCAAGCAATGCGCTGTTAAGGCTTCCACTTAAAGCGGAGGAAAATCCCAGATATATAATCGGTTTCCCCTCTGCTGCATACTTTTTGAAGACTTCTGTATAGACGTATACATTAACCTGCGAGGTAGAAGGCATTTCACCATTTCTCACTGCAGTATAAAATTCTTCGTAACTGAGAGTTTTACCAAAGTCATCCTTGTACTCCTGCCCCCTGAAGTTGCATACCAAACTCACAAAAGGTATTTCATTCTCCTCTACGTAACTGCGTGGAAGGTCCGTGCAGCAATCAATCAAAAGCACAGTATCCATAATGCTTCTCCACCTTTCTGCATATTATAATACTATAGTAACCATTTTCCAGGAATAAATCAATGTGAAAAAACAACAAACTACCCGATTGAATACAGGTAGCCGGTAAAGCCCTTTGAAAATTTTGGGGGTATGTGCCGGGAGTGAGCAGTCCCGGCACCGATGATGTTTTAGGTTTTTCTTTATAAAAAATGCTCATAATTACTCGTACAAAAGTCCACCTGACAGCTCCTTCAATGCTGCATAATCCAGCACTGAAATATTGCCGTTCTTTTTGTCCACTATCCCTTTATCCGCCAGCTCTCTTATGACCCTGTTCAGGTGCCTGTAGCTGGTGCCTAGAAGCGTCGCCATCTCTGTCATGCTTGTGGTCTTGATCTCATTTATATCCTTTGAGTTGGCTTCCTCGCTTGAGATGGATATTATATAGCTGGCAAACCTCTTTTCAAGGGAATAAAGAAGATTTATCGAGGTACTGTTGGATATTGTATATAGCTTATATCCCAGACTTCTTATTACAAAGCTGAGAAAAACAGGATCATCTGCTGCATGCTTGCGTATGTCATCCACCTTTATCCCAATAAGGTGAGACTCATTCAGAGAGTCAACATTGCATTTTATTTTGTAGCCTGACATAAACTCAACGTCGCCTAGTAGACTCAAAGGCTTGTTGAATCTGAGAAGAAGTGATTTGCCATTTTCCATCAAGGTATATACCTTGAGCTTGCCCTTTACATTGATATAAAAGTAATCCAGCTCATCTCCGGTATTGCATATGCATTCTCCCCTCTCGAAGCTCATAAGGCTCATAAATGGCCTCATATCCTTCTGAAACAGCGAGTCCAGAGCGAACTCCCTGATATAAACCTCGAGGAGATTCCTGTCATTGATCCTTTTCATGTGCTTTCCCCCATTTTTATAATATAGTAAAATAGTATCACATAAAAAGGACATATGTCCTATTTTTAAAAAATTTTTATCATATTTCCAAGACTTCACCTTCCGCATACTCTTTTTGAAACTGCTGCCGTGCTCTATGGATCAAGGTTTTAACCGTAGCTTCGTTCAGTTTCAGTAGAGAGGCAATCTCCCTGTAGGATAAATTCTTATAATCTCTCAGAAGAAGTGCCCTCTGGTATTTCCTGCTGATTCTCAAGAGGGCCTCCTTTATTTTATCTTGCTTTTCTCTGTTCAGAAAATGATATTCAGGGCTATTGCCCTCAGTATCATAGTAATTGATATTGTCGATCAGTTCGAAGCTGACTCTATTCTTTCTGAGATAATCCACACAGGTATTGTGAGCTATCCTATAAATCCAGGGCGAGAGCTTTTTCTCTTCATCTGCATCCTTTAACCCGGCGAGAACCTTAATCAGTGTTTCCTGGGTCAGATCGTCCGCCAGAGCCTTATCGTTTACCAGCTTGTTTATGTAGTAATATACCGGCTTATAATAACTGATATAAATCACATCAAAAGCATCTGTATCACCATTTTTAAAATGCCTGACTAATTCTGTCTCGTGCATTACTTAATCACCTCCATCATCCTTTAAAGCTTACTCATATCTCAATGCTTCGATAGGGTCCAGCTTTGCAGCTTTTTGCGCCGGGTAGAGGCCAAAGAAAATACCTACTGCCGACGAGAAGCCAAAAGCGGCTAAAATCACCAAGGGTGAAACTCCGAGAGGTACATTTATGAAATTTCCTATCACCAGTCCCAGAGTGACCCCCAAGGTCATTCCTATAATGCCCCCTATCAGGCAGATAATCAGGGATTCCGTCAGAAACTGTAGCATGATATCTCTATTTCGCGCGCCTAGAGCTTTTCGGGTTCCGATTTCTCTTGTTCTTTCAGTTACCGATACCAGCATGATATTCATAACACCGATGCCCCCAACAATAAGAGATATTCCCGCAATTGCCCCGATAACCATTGTAAAGATATCCAGTACACTGTTGATCGTATCCATTTGTGTGAAGCCTTCAGATGCAGCATATACACCTTCATTACGATGACTTTTCTCCAGGAGTCTTATCATTTTATCCGCAGTATCCTTGGAGTGAGACATATCTGCAAGCGAAACACCCATCTCACTGATTTCATAATTCGCCAGCACTTTCTCCCTGATTGTAATGGGAACAAAGGTGTTTCCGGGCATATTATCACCGAACATGGCTGCCATACCACCGCTAATGTTCTTGCTTACCCCGATTACCGTAACATACATATCTTTTGTCTGGTTGCTGATTTTCACCCTTTTTCCGATGGCATTTGTGGTTCCGAATATCTTCTTGGCAGAAATCTCATCGATGACAGCTACATTTTTGGCATTCTGTACATCACGCTCGTCAATGAATCTGCCTTCCAGCAGCTCAATATGCATAAGCCCCGCAAAATATTCGTTAACTGCCATGACCATCGTGAATTTGGACTCCTTTTCACTCTTCATATAGCCCCGGCCTTCAGCATAAGGTGCCACCCATTCCACTCCGGGTATTTTCTCCTTTATCAATTCCGCATCCTTTAATGTAAAATAGTCCCGGGCTTCTACACTTGTATCCATGGCCTTGACCTGTACATTGACAATATTTGTCCCTATATCCTGGAACTGTCCTGTGATGGCCTCCTTGCCGCCCTGGCCAATGGAGACAATGGTAATAACAGACGAAATGCCTATAATTATGCCAAGCATGGTGAGGAAGGAGCGCATCTTGTTTGCCCTGACACTTTGGAGGGCGGACTTGAAGCTTTCCATCAGATTCATGCGCTTATTCCTCCTTTTCTTGTAATACGCCCCTCTACAGGCCTGTCTGATATAATTGCTCCATCCCGGAATACCACTGCCCTCTTGGTATGCATCGCTATGTCCTGTTCATGGGTAACCATAATAATGGTTACGCCTTCATCATTCAATGACTCAAATATGTCCATGATTTCTTCACTGGACTTGGTATCCAGGTTCCCTGTGGGTTCATCTGCAAGAAGGATTGCCGGATTATTGACCAGCGCTCTGGCAATAGCTACCCTTTGCTTCTGCCCTCCCGACAGCTCATTTGGCTTATGATGCATCCTTTCCCCAAGCCCCACCCTCTCCAGAGCGGATTTTGCCCGCTTAATCCGTTCATTGTAAGGCTGCCCTGCATAAATCATCGGAAGCTCTACGTTCCCCAAGGCCGACAGCCTTGGCAGCAGGTTGAAGGACTGAAACACAAACCCGATTTTCTTGTTGCGTATCGCCGCCAAGCTATCACCGCTTAAAACAGATACATCTTCTCCGGCCAGTATATACCTCCCCTCTGTCAGGCGGTCCAGGCAGCCTAAAATATTCATCAGCGTCGATTTTCCCGAACCCGATGCCCCCATGACTGCGACATATTCCTTTTCCTCTATCTTCAGACTTACACTGTTCAGGGCTTCCACCTGTATTTTCCCCGTATCATAGACCTTCTTCAGATTCTCTATACTTATAATCATTTTGTTACCTCCGCTACTTTTACCGTATCACCGTCTTTCAACCCTTCGGCCGGATTCTTAATATACCGATCTCCTTCCTTGAGGCCTTCCAGAATCTGCATTTCGAAATCAGTCTCAATACCTGTTCTGACATACTTTTTTACTGTTTTTCCGTTTTCTACCGTGAAAACATATTGCTTCCCGTCTTCTTCCTGCTGCAGTGCTTCGAAATTTACTGCCAGGGTATTGAGGCTTTCTTTTAGCGTTATATCAATATCAGCTTCATAGCCTACCTTGATCTTCTCATCAGGATTATCCAGGGTTATTTCTATCTCAACCTTGACGTCCTTGTTGGTTCCCTCCAGCTTGATAACTGCTGCCTCATCTATCTTTGATACCGTTCCGGTATATAACTTATCCAGGCCCTTAACCTTTATGTTTGCCTTCTGGCCTGTGCTGATGCTGACAGCATCATATTGGCTTACTTCTACCGAAACCTTGTATAAAGACAGGTCATAGATAGCAATGATGTTGTTATCCTGTGCAGGATACTGGTTCTCCTTGGCATCCAGCTTAACGATTTTTCCGTCGATATTCGATTTTTTCGTGTTCTGGTTGATTTTTTCCTGTGTATTTGCTATATCTGCCTTGGCTGCTTCTATCTGATTCCTCTGGTCTGCGATCTGGTCATCCAGATTGGTGCCAAAATCGGCCAGTGAAGCCTGTGCGTTACTTAGCTGGATTTGTGAAAGCTCCACCTGGTTTTGCAGATCATTCATTTTTTTCTCTGAGCTATCGTATTCTTCTTTTGAAATTGCTCCGGCGTTATAGAGAGTTTGGTTCTGTTCAAACTTCTTTTTTGCTTCATCATAGTTGGCTGTAGCATTTGACAGGTTAATGCCGGCCTGTTTTACGGAATTCTCCAAAGCTTTCTTGTCACTCTTGCTGTCTTTCTTCAAGAGACGGTCGAGATTCCTTTCCGCCAAGTCCAGATTTATCTTATACTTGCTAAGTTGATATTCAAGATCGGTAGTGTCAACAGACAGAATAATATCGTTCTTCTTGACCTCTTGTCCTTCACTCATATATACTCCTTTAACTTTTTGCTGAGTGGAGAGAACGATTTCTTCTTTATCCCTGGCCTCTATATTTCCAGTTACAGATATTGACTGTGACAGGTCCTGAGCTTGCAGCAGACTTGCTTCCACCGTTTTCACCGAATTCATCCCGGCTGCGAAAGTCCATATTGCCCCCAAGGCTGCAGCCAAAACCAGTACAATGGCAATGATAAGTATACGCCTTTTATTTTTCATAGTTTATCTCCTTTTTTTTCAGCTTTTTGCTTCAACATGCTTAAGTATAGAGGCTTCCAATTTAAGTTAAATGAAAAAAGGATTAACCTTCCATTAAAAATTCCTGCTCAATTTTAATCATATTTTAAAGTTTTTCTGTCTCAGAAGCGTTATGATTAAACCAAAGGCCAAAAATGCTATAATGCTGAATAACAGATATTAAGCCAGGGGGATGGAGTTATGGCAAGAATTCTTATTATTGAAGATGAAGCAGAAATATTGAGCTTTTTAAAGCTGGAGCTTTCCTATGAAGGATATGAAGTGGATACAGCCTCGGATGGAAAGGCGGGCTTAGAGAAGATTGAGACTGGAAGCTATGATATTGTACTTCTTGATATCATGCTTCCATGGTTAAACGGTATAGAAGTGTGCAGAAGAGCGCGAAAATTTTCAAATGTGCCGATTATTATGCTTACAGCCAGGGACCAGTTAATCGACAAGGTAACAGGCCTTGATACAGGCGCAGACGATTACCTTACCAAGCCCTTTGCCATTGAAGAGCTGCTGGCCCGGATGCGCAGTACCTTGAGAAGAAATTTGGCATCTGAAGAGAAAAAAAGCATCATCACTTTCAAAAATATTGCATTAAATCAAGCCTCCTGCGAGGTTAAAGCAGCTGACGAGATAGTCGATTTAACAAAAAAAGAATATCAACTGCTTGAATATCTTATGCAAAACAAAAATCACGTAATGACGAGAGAACAGATATTGAATGCAATATGGGGCTATGATTATTTCGGTGACACAAATGTTGTCGATGTATATGTAAGATTTCTGAGGGCAAAGCTTGACGACAGCTTTAATGAAAAATATATTACAACAGTAAGAGGTACGGGTTATATCATGAAAGAAAGCCCGCAGAAAGGTGGCAGTAATGTTAACTAAGCGCAGGAGGTTGTCAATTTCCAGAAGGTTGACACTGACCTATTCATTGATACTCTTCAGCATTTTGTTTGTTTTTACGATATTAACCTTTTTCGGCACAGGTTACTATATAATGGAACTCAACTTATTCGAGCTTGAGACATGCGCCGGTATCATATCAGACTATATCAGCAATGCGCCAAGGGTCGACCAGGTATCCTTCAAAGATATGAACCTGAGCTACAGTGTTTTATACAGCATTTTTGACAAGGACAGGAAGCTCATCTATTCCAATATGCCTGACATACCCTTTCTGGAAATCACCCGGGCAGGCAACCGGAAGCTTATGGGGGATGTGGGTGTCAAGCGGAGGCAAGGCATCATTTATATCAATAAGCAAGTGAATATCAAGGGTACCACCTATTATATCCAGACAGCAAAAGGTTTTGCAGATATCGCCCAAAGCACATATGTACTTCCCAGGATACTATTGGTTACTACAGTTTTGGGAACCTTGGTATCCTATATATCCGGATCAATTTTAAGCAAACGGCTCTTAAAGCCCATATATGATATATCCAAGACAGCCAAAGAGATCACTTCAAAAAGCCTGGATAAAAGAATTCCTGTTGACGGCCCGGATGATGAGCTGAAAGATCTTGCCGATACCTTCAATACCATGATAGGAAGACTGGAAACAGAATTTGGAAAGCAGATAAGGTTTGTATCCGATGTATCCCATGAACTCCGTACCCCCTTATCCATCATGCACGGACATGTAAATATGCTGAGCCGTTGGGGGAAGGACGATCCGCAAGTACTGGAAAAATCTCTTGCAACATTAAAGGCCGAAACAGAAAACATGAATAAGCTTATAGAAAATATGCTTTATCTGGCAAAGGGTGACAACAATGCACTCATCCTCCAGAAAGAAGACTTCTCCCTATGCCTGCTATTAAGAGAAATAACTGAAGAAACTCATTTGACACACAATCAATATTCAATCTCATACCAATGTGAAGATAACCTGGTGATAAATGCAGACTATAATGCATTGAAACAGCTTCTGAGAATCCTTATAGATAACAGCATCAAATTCAGCAAACCCCCTGGAGAAATATCCATACTAGTGAGAAAAGAAGCAGGGGCAGCTGTCATAACAGTTTCAGACAAAGGTATGGGCATACCTCGTGAATCCCTGCCTTATGTATTTGATAGATTCTACAGAGTCGATGAATCAAGAAACAAAGCTACCGGCGGAGCCGGACTGGGGCTCCCGATAGCAAAACAAATTGCTCAGAGCCATGGTGGGACTCTTTCTGCTGAAAGCGAAGAAGGAAAGGGGACTAAAATGATAATATCTATTCCCCGGGATAAAGAAGAAATGCACGGCACCTCTTAGGCCGTGCATTTCTTCTTTTATGCTTCCAGGGCTTCTTCTGCCTCTTCCACTTTTATATTGGTCCTGTTCTCATATTTTTCAAGACCGAACATGAAGACTGCGGTTATCGCAGTGAGTCCTCCCACCATGAGCCATGCGCTCTCTATACTTGAGTAATTGAGTATCTTGCCCATCATCATTGGACCTATTGCATAGCCCATACCCATTATAGTAGGTATGATCGCACTCATCCTGCCTCTGTGAGATGCCGGAGTATGGTTCACTATAAATGGCATAACGCTTATAGAAAGCAATATCTCTCCCAAAGTAAATATGAAAACCGAGAGGAAAAAGTATGACAGCGAGTTAAGTACTCCAAGCATTCCAAAGCCTATGGCATACAGTAGTATCCCATAAACCATCTTCCTCATTCCCTTCATCTTTTCAGTCACTTTCGTGAGAATCGGTGTAAACAATATGACCACCAAACCGTTCAAGCTAGCCATCCACCCAAAATACTGCGCGCCCAAGGAGCCAAAATTCTGCATGGAATGTATGGGCATCAGGAAGTTCCACTGTGAATAGGCAAAATGATACCCGAAGGCAATAATTGCAAAGTAAATTAGTATAGGCCTTCTAAACAATACTGATACTATTGAACCTTCTTCTCTTCTTTCAAGCCTCCTGCTTGCATCTGATATATCTTCCGTGGTCTTGCCTATGGTCTCCTTGACAAAAAAGAATATGAGACTGATTGACAATAACGCAGTAGCAGCATCTCCTATGAATATAAGGGGAAGGTATTTCCTGTAGAGGAATCCTCCCAGCATGGGACCAACCGCAAAGCCTATGTTCCAGCCAAGATAGCTCAATGCATATGCACCCTCTCTATTCTCGGGAGTGGTAAGGTCAGCTATCAAGGAATCATGTGCAGGCCCGGCAACACTCATACATGCACTTGCAGCCAGAATCAAATATATAAGCGACATTGACGGTTCCATGAATCCGCAATACAGGTACAAAAGAGCCGCCATGGTATCAAATATGATTATTAGAGACTTTCTGCCGAAAGAGTCAGCAAGCTTCCCTCCAACCATGGAAGCCAAAGGGAAGACCAAGCTGTTCAGGCTCAGGTAAAAGCCTGTAGCCTCCTTTGACAAGCCTATCCTGTCAGTCATTATTATTGTCATAAGCGGCATGACAAAGCAACCCATAGCATTCACTATACGCGAGACAAATATGACATAGATTTCTTTGGGCATTCCCCTATAGGGACTTAGTAAAGCTTTGATTCCGGACAAGATGTAAAACCCCCTCAAATAAAATAAATAAAGCCATGGAACATATATATTCCATGACCAAGTGTTAATTAACCTTACAGCTTTCAGTGAAATCATTAAGTAAAAATGTATTTCCCTGATGCTGTATCCTGTGTACAGTCACGGTGTCCCCTCCCTAGAACAGCCCGCAACCAAAAACAGTCTATCAGTCCTTGACAACTGATAAAGCAGGCCGCTGTATTAAATTGTCATACTCTCTTTTTACCACTATATCTATTCTCATATCCGCGACCTCCTTTTCCATTTTTTTCATTTCCATTAAACAGTATACCCTTATCAGTTTATTACTGTCAATTAGCAAATATGAACTGTAATACAATATTAATATTCTTCAATATTGCCCCTTGTTGATATATAATTATAAGGATAATTGACAAAAGGCAACGGAGGGATTTATGAAGCTGGATTATTTATTCAACGACCGACATTTCTTCTCACAAATGTATAAGATAGCTCTGCCGATAACTATGCAGAATCTGGTATTGGCATCTTTGAACCTGGTTGACAATATAATGATAGGGGGTCTGGGGGAGACTGCCATTGCAGGCGTAGGACTTGCAAACCAGTACTTCTTCCTCCTGAATCTTCTGCTTTTTGGCATTGTCAGCGGTTCTTCCATTTTTACAGCGCAATTTTGGGGCACCAAGGACATCAAAAATATAAGAAAGGTTTTGGGAATCTGCATAATAACCGGAGGGGCAGGTGCGTTTCTCTTCTCTATAGGCGGCTTATTCTTTCCCAATGAAATACTGGGGATATTCTCCAAGGATCCAATTGTAATTCAGCTGGGAACCCAATACTTAAGGATTGTACTCTTCAGTTACGTTATTACAGCTGTTACCTTTGCCTACTCCTTCGTTTTAAGGAGCATCGGCAATGCAAAAACTCCTTTGGTTGTAAGTGTAATTGCACTGGGAACCAATACTGTTCTAAACTATCTGCTTATAAACGGCTATATGGGATTTCCCAGGATGGGAGTAGCCGGTGCAGCAGTAGCCACGGTCATTGCCAGAGCTTTGGAAATGGTTATGCTGCTTTGGATTGTTTATTCAAAACAGGATGTGACAGCTGCCTCTATAAGAGAAATGACTGACTTGACTGCCGGCTTTGTAAAGCAGTTCTTCAAGGTTACTGTGCCGGTTATTCTCAATGAGTCCATGTGGGCTCTGGGGGTGACAATGTACGCAATTGCGTATGCACGAATGGGTACGGAGGTAATTGCGTCAATAAACATTACAAGCACCATAGAAAGAATCGTATGGGTAGTATTCATGGGCTTCGGCAGTGCCTGTGCTGTAATGATAGGAAACCAAATAGGCTCCGGAGATGATAAACAGGTCTTCCTGTATGCAAAGCGGTTTGCTATAATCGGACCTGCTGCTGCTATACTCACAGGAATATTTGTAATACTGATTTCCCGATGGATGCTTATACCATATAAGGTTTCTCCTATCGTACTTGACTATGCCCATAAAAATATTATAGTCTTCTGCCTTTTTATGTGGGCCAAGGTTTTCAATTATATAAATATAGTCGGAATACTCAGAAGCGGAGGAGATACGACCTTCTGCCTGTTACTGGATACCTGCGGTGTCTGGCTGGTGGGTGTGCCCTTGGCTTTCCTGGGCGGACTTGTGTTCCATCTTCCTATATACTGGGTCTATGCGCTGGTACAGGTAGAAGAGGTAATTAAGCTGATAATAGGAATACCAAGACTAGCCTCCAAAAAATGGATCAACAATCTGACGACAGAAATGAAATAGGCAATTAGCTATAGACATACTCATATGTCATACTGAGCGATAGCGAAGTATCTTACAAAAGATTCTTCACTTCGTTCAGAATGACACTTGTATAAATATGGCTATCCATTGCCCATTTCTTATTTATTCATAAATTCCTTCAATTTCTTATCATACATATCAATAAGCTCATAGGCAATACCTTCATCCAGCTTGCCCCACAGGCCGGGGGTCTCGAAGAACCTTTTGGGCAGCCTGACATTCTTAAGTTCAAAGCCCAAACGCTCTTTGATCCTAAGCTTTGTCGCGTATACCCTGTCGGCAATTGCCGTCAGGTCCTCATCTGTAAGCTCATGACCTATTGCATTAAGTGCAGAAAGTATTGTCTTTCTGTCATATACCTTCCTGGCAAAAAGGCATATGGTAAGGGAATTCAACATGCATCTCTCTTTTTCTTCATTGAATATACCCTCGACTATTTTCTCCTTGTCGAAAGACCCCATGCTTTGATCTATCGAATATCCCCCGTTGCAAAGGTGTGAATGCCTCGCACCTACTACAGCACCAACCAATGCTCCATAGCCTGTATGGTAACCCGGCATTTCGTTTTTTGCAAAGGTCATGGCATAGTCCTGTCCGCCATATTTCCGGGATGCCTCGTAAGATCCCTTGGATAGAGTCTCATAGAAGCCATTTTCCTTATTTGCCAGGTATTCAATAGCCTTTATATAATTCCGGGCATTGCCGAATTCAAGCGGCACTATAGTATCACTATCCCCAAGGACCTTCTCCTTGTAAGCTTCAGTTGCCCAGCCAAGGACAACACCTGTGGACATGGCATCCAGCCCCAGCTGCTCTACTACCTCTATAAGCTGGAGTATCTCATCGGTGGACTTAATACCCAGGAAGCTTCCCAGAGCAAAAATCAATTCATAGTCGTAACCTACACTTACAGACTCATAATCATGGCCCTTGTCGAACTCCCTCCTGAACTGTCCTATGTGTATGCACCCCACAGGGCAGCCCGTACACGCCATTTTCCTGACCAGGTTGTTCTTTACAAAAGCATCCCCTGATATATCCTTTACATGCTCAAATCTGTTCTGTATAAGATTCTTGGTAGGAAGCCCCCCCATCTCATCCAAGGGCTCAACATTTACAGGAGTTCCAGCATCATGATATTTGGACATTATTTCGGTATCGGTAACCTTGTTGTATATTTCCTGATAAACCTTGAAGTACTCCTTGAAGTTCTTTACAGGTATGCTCCTGTCCCCTATAATTGTCACAGCCTTAAGGTTCTTGCTGCCAAAGACTGCACCCAGGCCAAGTCTGCCGAAGTGCCTGTAAGTATCCACGCACACACTGGCAAAGCTCACCATATTCTCACCGGCGGGACCTATCCTTAGAATGCTTCTCTTTCCGCCTCCCGGCTCTCTTTCCCTTATAACCCTGCCTGCCTCGTCCGAGGACATTCCCCACAAGGCCCTTGCATCCTTGAATTCAATGTTGTTCCTGTTTAGTGTTATATAGGCCGGCTTATCCGCCTTCCCCTGTATCACAATTGCATCATAGCCTGCCAACAGCATTGTAAGGGCTAATCTCCCTCCTGCGTAGGATTCTCCAAGCTCTCCTGTCAAAGGCGAGTAGAACATTGCTACAGTCTTGGTCACTACGGGATATACTGAGGAAGCCGCACCTATTGCAAGGATTATCGGCTGTTCTCCATGAAGAGGGCTAAGCTCAGGCTTTATGCTTTCCTCCAGAAGCTTCGAAGCTATTCCCACCCCGCCCAAGTATCCGGACAAGTCTTCCCTCTGCTCTATCCTGATTTTTTTATTCTTCAGATCAATATACAGCACCCTAACATATTTCTCATATATCATTATCCTGCTCCTCCATTCTCAGGCATTCATGAGGACAGAACCTTGTACATACCCCACAGTGCTTGCAGATAATAGGCTTCCCTATGGTATCATCAAAAAATACAGCACTTACTATACAAGCCTCCACACATCTTTTACAGCCTATACACTTTTCCTGTTTCAGCAGGACTCCTCCCCCGGGCCTCGGTTCCAGAGCGCCGGTCGGACAAGCTTCAGCACAAGCTCTGTCGTCATTGCAGGCTATGCATACATCAGCAATGAACTTGCCTTTAAGCCCTCCGCTGGTTCTTACCTTTATAGCGCTTTTGGAAATCGAATGGTTCTGTCTGTTCACTCCCGCACATGCAAGCATACAGGTGAAGCACCCTATGCATTTGTTCATTCCATCAGCCTTTAATACCTTCGGCATATAATCACCCCACTGTTTCAGGACTATTCTTTAAGAGTCCTTTATAATTTATTCCAATTATACCGTAAATCAGATCTTATATCCACATGATATATAACACATAAGGAGTCGACCTCATCGGCTGACTCCCTTTTTTTGATCAAAATGATATTTCCTTATTACCAATATCTATAAAGGATACCTGACAGCTTCCGCCCAGATACCTGTTCACCAGCTCAGCCAGCTCCTTTACTGCAGCTTCAAAGACCTCTCTTCTTGAAGCATCGGCGGATTCTATGCATAGGAAGGCATTTCTTGTTTCCGACCTAAGCTTTGTCCTGTCGGCCTCCCGCCAGTTCCAGCACCGGCATAGGGCACCGGCCTCATCCTTGTAAATTATCTCCCCTTCAGCAGGGGGCTCATTTGACATGCTTCCCAGGGGAACAAAAAGCTCATTGCCTACTGCTCTGGCAAGCCTTATATCACCCTTGACCACATCCAGGTCTTCCCCGCCGCAGGGAAGCATGTACTTCAAAGAAACATAATTATAGATGTCCACCAAAGGGTTTATAGTACCTACCTGCTTACCGTTATAAACCCTTCTTATAAGGGCTTCTATGGAGGACCTGTTCTCCCTGGGGCTCTTGAACCGCTTGTAGGCTTCTCTCCATACTGCTATTACCGGATGCTTCGCCAGTTCTGCACCTTCAAGGCTAATAAGCACCTGCTTCGAAGCTTCCTCCAGCATATTTGCAAAATCAGAGTTGGTTCGAGTATTATCAATATCCTTCACAACTATTACCCCTATACTTGCATCAGGGAACAGCTCCCAAAAGCTTTGTTCAACTATAAATTTTCCCATAAGGCCACCTAATGTTTTGCATTAGCAGGCTCTATGTTTATTCTCTTGCCTTTTATCTGATTGTCCTTCATAACCTTTATAACATCATTGGCATACTCTCTCGGCACTTCCACAAAGGTATACTTGTCGTATATGTCTATACTTCCTATGAGCTTTCCGGGAATTCCTGTCTCCCCTGCAATGCCGCCTACTATATCGCCAGGTCTTATGTTCTGATTTCTGCCGATATTAATGAACAGTCTTACCATTCCGGGTTCTCCTCCGGTGTTTTCAAAATCCTTCTCCTCCGGCTGAGCTTCCTTGCCTTTGTTCCCAATGGCCATCTTTAATAGTGCTGCTGCAATATCTATAGTAGTATAATCCTCTCCCGCAAGCCTCTCAATAGCAGCAACATACTGGCTGAGACCGCCTTCTTCCATGTTCTCCTTTACTCTTTCCATGAACAAGTTGGTCCTTACCTCTTCCACATCCTCTGAAGACGGTGCCTTCTGCAGAGCAATCTTAGCTTTCGCATACCTCTGTATGTCCCTGAGCTTGTATATTTCTCTGCCTACCACAAAGGTAAATGCCCTGCCTTCTCTTCCTGCCCTGGCTGTTCGTCCTATCCTATGTACATAATACTCTTCATCCTGTGGAAGGTCGTAATTGAATACAGCTTCAATGTCGTCCACATCAATACCTCTGGCAGCTACATCAGTAGCCACAAGAATATCTACCGCTCCACTTCTGAATTTAGCCATTACCCTGTCTCTCTGCACCTGCTTCAGGTCTCCGTGAAGTGCATCGGCAAAATATCCTCTACCCTGCAGCTCTGCCACCAGATCGTCAACCTTTCTCTTGGTATTGCAGAAAATCAGTGAAAGCTTGGGGTTATACATATCAATAAGCCTTGACAATACCTCTGCTTTGGTCTTTTCCTTTACTTCATAATAGACTTGCTCTATCTTAGGTGCCGTCAGTTCCTTATGTACTACCTTCACATGCTGAGGATTCTTCTGGAATCTTTTTGTTAGCTCCAGAATCGGTCTGGGCATAGTCGCAGAGAACAACAATGTCTGTCGTTCTTTCGGAACAGCTTTCAATATGGTAATAATATCATCTATGAAGCCCATATCCAGCATTTCATCTGCCTCGTCCAGAACCACCGTTTTGACATGATCAATTTTTAGAGTACCTCTGTTCATGTGGTCCATGACCCTGCCCGGAGTACCTACGATAATCTGGGGTTTTCTCCTAAGAGCCTTTATCTGTCTGTCTATGGGCTGCCCCCCATATATGGGAAGAATCTCTGTGCCTCTCTTATATTTTGCCAGTTCTCTGATTTCCTCAGCTACCTGTATGGCAAGCTCCCTTGTTGGACATAACACCATCGCTTGAATTGCCTTTTCTTCGTGACTAAGCCTTTCAAGAATCGGTATACCGAAAGCTGCTGTTTTCCCAGTTCCGGTTTGAGCCTGGCCTATTATGTCCCTTCCTTCAAGTATGTAGGGAATTGATTGAGACTGTATCGGAGTTGCCTCTTCAAAACCTTTATTCTCTACTGCCTTTAGAATTTCACTCGACAAGTTTAAATCTTCGAATCTTAACGTCTCCATTTAATACCATCCTATCTTTTAATGTAACTATTTAACAATACACATATTATGCTCAGTTTGCAACTAAATTTTACATACTTTTAAAAAAAGATAGGCTTTCGCCTATCTTTTGTACCCGTTCAGATAATCCATGAAGTCATTATCCTTGTCAATGAATACAGTTGTATCCTTCATTTCCTTGTAAGTATTCGTTCTCTGTATGAATCTGTAGAACTCTATATCCTTCCTTAAGGACTCCTCATATATTTGGATTGCTTCCTTATCAGCACTGGCCTTTATGTTCGCCGCATCTTCTATTGCTTTTGCAATTACCTCTTTTTTCTGTCTTTCTGCTTCAGATACATCCTTATCATACTGAGACTGTCCTTCAGCCTTGAGCTTTTCACTGTCCTTCTTTATCTCCTCTATCATCTTGTTCTTTATGGACTGAATGTTGGCTGTCGGGAAGTTTCTCCTGTGTATTGCTATATCTGCAACCTCAACACCATAGTCATACAACAGCTCCTTGCTCAATGACTCTGTCCTTTTCATTAACACTTCTTCAGTCTTACCCTTGTCAAAAAATTCATCAAACCTGAGTGTATTAGCTGTCTGGATTACAACCGGATATACCCTGTCATCCATAAGCTTGTTAAGGTCGCCTTTACTATAGTTTCTCATATTCACCAGCATCGGATTTATGATCCTGTACTGCGAATACATCATTATGTCTATTTTCTTCCTGTCCGCAGTATTCACAGTCTCCTTCAGGGAAATATAAGTAAGATATTTGTTTGAATAATTTGTCACCTCGTCAGCCATAGGAATTCTGAAGTTCAATCCCTTCCGGCCAGTAACCGATACATCATATCCCTTCTCCTTCATGGCTTCCCTCACATTGTCAACATCCTGCTCATTTACTATAACCTTCTGCACCTTACCCCATCTTTTAACAAGAGCCACCTCATCCTCAGCCACAATGTACGGCACTGTAAACAGTCCGAGTATGAGTAAAGCCGCGAAAACACCTATAATTATCTTCTTCATCATCATTCTCCTTCCACCCCTGCTTACTGTGCAAGCTGCTGTTTCACCGCATTTTGATCCATGTTGTAGAATTTATATACTCCGCCATTTTCCGAAAGATCCACCACAACCTTGTTGTTCCTGATGAACTCCTTCATGGCTTCAACATAATACTTCTCCCTTACGATGTCCGGGCTCTTCGTATACTCTTCATACAGGGAATTATACTGTGCAACGCTGGCTTTGGCATTGGCTATAGTAATTGCCGCATCGCCCTTGGCGTCCTCAGTCAGCTTCTTTGCTTCCGCCTCAGCCTGAGGTACGAGCATATTCTTCATTTTCATTGCTTCCTGAATCTTGCTGTTCTTGAACTGGTTGGCTTCTTCAACCTGCTGGTACGCCTGGTCAACCTCCGGCAGCAGCTCGGTATTCTGGGTCTTTACCTCCACTACCTGTATTCCGGCATCATATTGGTTCAATACCTTCTGAAACTCTGGAAATATCTCCTCATCTATTATGCTTTTATTGGTCAAGGCTTCATTCAGAGTAAATATCTGAGTGGAATTTCTCACGCAGTCCTCCAAGGCAAGCATCATTGTTACTTCAATATCATCTACCTTGTACAGGTATTTGTACGGATCTATTATTTTGTATCTTACCACTATGTTGGTCAATACTACAGAGCTGTTATTGCCTTTCGCATCAACTATGACCATCGCTTCATCCAATATGTCCCGGTATTCCGGGTCACCCCTCTCACTGCCCTCCCTTATTGTCCTATATCCATACTCAAGCTTTCTGATCTGCTGTACATTGACCTTTTGCAGACTGTCTATCAAGGGCAGCTTTGCATGCAGTCCATCCTTGGTCTCAATCTTCACTACCTTGCCAAATCTTGTTATTACACCATTCCAACCGATATCCAGCTTATAAACCGTACCGGTAAGTACGTTAAACCCTATCACACCAAGAACCACAGCAATGGCAATCCTCTTTACGGCCTTTCCTGCCCCCTGACCTGTGGATCCGCCTTTAAAAGCGCTGTTAAACCCTGCAAGAATATCACCTAGTTTGTTTGACATTAATTACACCCTTTCTCTTTATGAATTCCTTTTCATACTTATTCCTTCCATGTAACTTCTGTGCTTGTCCGCTATAGCTCTCTATTCTTCTTCTCTAAAGTCTTGCAAATATATTTGCTGTTCTATATGTTTTGCAATAAACATTTCACATTACAATTCAAATATTGCAAAATCATATTCCTTGATTTCATAGGTTGCAAATTCTTCCTTGAACCAGCTTTAATGCAACCTATATGTCTATGTCATTAATGTTATCATGTACGGGTATAGAATACAAAGGTGCATTTTGACTTGTTTCAGCCTGTTTGAATTGATTTTGACCCAGAGATAAAAATAGGAGCCCAGGGGGTAGTACAGATATCCGGCACTCCCCAAGACTCCTTAAATCGCGACTTATGTAAATTTTTATAATTTTAAATTATATCGTTAATGCTTCATATACCTTTCATTTCCTTAATAATACACAATTACTACAGTAGTTCATGGTTTTGTACTATAGCTTCGATATGTAGCTTATCAGGGCATCCTCCAGCTCCCTGATCCAGCAAGCACCTGACATAATCAATATTTCCTTTCAACAGGTCTTCATTGACTATTCCTGAATGCGCTGAGAGAATTACTTCTGCTGAATAGCTGTTGATTATTTCCATACTGTGCAGATATGCTCGCAGATCATGGTGGTTAAGAAATGGCAGCGGGTGTTCAAGCAAATCACCGGCAAAAACTACAGAATCTTTTCTGTCAAAACACATAGAAGAGTCTATAGTATGCCCCGGTGCATATATGAATTCTATTTCATCCTCTTCAAATCCAAGTATGCTTTCAAAGGTCAAGTTTGGCTGTTTCAGCTCAATTTCCCCGTTATGGAACCTACTCATTCTTTCCACATCATACCTGCCTCGCTCCTGCATTCTTTCCTTTGTCTTTTCATGCCCTATTATTGTTGCATCCCCGAAAGCGCAATTCCCCCATATATGATCCCAATCCGAGTGGGAGTTGAATATTATAAGCTCCTTGCTACCCCAGCCATTATCATTTATATATTTTTTCACTATATCCATGGACTTGGGTCCGGTATGCGTATCACACAGAAAAATTCTTTTTTCTGTATTAATCAGATAAACTGATATATTGCCTCCCATGGGGGCATCGCCATCCTCATAAGTAAAACATACCCCCCTGCTGCCTATCCTCTCAATCTTCAATACAATCCCTCCTGTCAATCCCGTATATTCTTCAGCCATTTGAAGTCGGATGCGATTTCTTCCTCATCTTTATAAAGCTTCATTATCTTACCCAGCTCTATTGCCATCTCTATATATGCCTGTCCTGCTGCTGTGATAGTGTTTCCGTCTACTACTATACTCTCATCCGTTATCACTGATTCCTTGAACAAATTGATAAAAGGCATGTCCGGTTTAAGTCCGCTTCCCGAACCGGTGCACCTCTTACTATCAAGAATGCCATACTTGGCCATCAGGAAAGTGCCGCCACAAATACCGGCAATGTATTTACCCTTTTTGTTCAACTCTGTGATAAAGTTTCTTAATACCTGATTGTCATAAAGTGCTGATGGGTCTCCTCCCGGAATTACAAATAGGTCAATATCCTTCGGGTCAAGCTCAGCAATAATCCTGTCGGGCAGAAACCTCTGTGTTTCCTCACTTACATACACCTTATTCTCCAATGCGGCTGCAAACATATTCTGCTTCTTGAAGGTTGCAGCAGTAAGTGCGACTTCAAACTCGCAAAAACCATCATAATATAAAATACACACGTTCATATGTTCATCCCCTGCTTTCTTTCATTCTAAGACCTATTATAAAATACAATGGCTGACAACTGTATGTCAGCCATTGTATTTTTGAAGCATGTCTTTTATATAATTATTTAGCTCTTCTCTCAGATACCCAGGCTCAACAACCTCACATTCCCTGCCAAAACCAAGCAGAAACTTTATCAAGCCTTCCTCGTACGGGAATGAATCTTCAACAATATAACTGCCATCTTCCGCCGCTTTAATATTATCCTTATGAAAGTATTCGCTGAGCTGTGCCCCTATCCTTCCTGTAAATCTCAACAATACTCTAATGCTTTTATTATTGTATTCCTCGTTAAATTTCCTGCGAATTTCTTTTCTGGGCACATTCAGCTTCGTGAAACCTTTCCCCAGCTTCAAGTTTCTTATACGTACCAGTTTGAAGCGCCTGAATGCATTCCTGGTTTTGCAAAACCCGACAAGATACCAATCACCACTGCTAAAGTCTATATAGTATGGTTCAACTTCACGCTTCTCAAAATCCATCCTTCGGTTTATATATTCCAGCTCCAGCAACCTGCTCTCCTCGATTGCCGAATTAATAAGATACAAATATTCCTTCAGCTCATCCTCCATACTGAAATGTGACATATTTATATTCAATCTGTCCTTGACATTTTCATCCTTCTTATTTGAATTCTCAAATTTAAGCAATATATCATTGAACTGCTTGTTCTTTCCGAAAAGAAAACCCAGGTTGTCCATCACAGCCGAAAGGGTTTGCACTTCACTTTTCTTCAGAAACATATTATCCAGGCTGAAGTTCTCCATTACATAAAAGCCCCCGCCCTTTCCTCCTTCTGAAGCGATGGGGATGCCTGCCTCACAGATTTTATCAATATCCCTGTAGACCGTTCTCAAGGATACTTCAAAATGCTCAGCAAGCTCATTTCCGGTTACCCTGCCCTTATTTGAGATTATAAGAATCATCGAAAGCAATCTGTCCACTCTCATATTATCCACTCCGCAGCATGTCTTTCCTCTATTTAACCCTTGATGAGGCTGTAAAGTCAATTAATATTATGAATATTATTTTCCAACTCATCATTTGTTTATATTTGCTTCTATGAAAGTAAGAGACTCCTTTATTATCTCACGTGCTTTATCATCATCGGTATAAACATCAAATCCGTGAACTCCTTCAGGATGTACTACCTCGGTAATATCACACCCCAATTCAGCAGCTTTGGACACAAATTCATCATTGCAATCAGGAGGAAAGTAGTTTTCAAGCCCGGCTTCGGCAATAAAAACAGCTGGAAGCTCTTTTCCCTGGTTGTTTTCCAGTACTGAAAGAGGAAGTTTCCCATAGTATGAAACAATACTGTCAATTACCCCTGTACCTGCAGATAACACTTTCTGTACCCCATTTTCAACCCCTGCTGAAAACGCAATAATGCCTATTCCCTTACCATCGATACCCAGTTCCTCCGTATGCTCCTTTACATATACCAATAGGTCGGAGATATCTTCCGGTACGGTACCGGATCTCCAGTTGAATGTAACCGCAGCAAATCCGTATGCAGCAACCAACCTTCCCCATGAATCAAAATATTCACTGTCTTTGAAGTTTTTATCCGATGTCCTCCCATGAATCAGTATTACAGGATAGGGTTTATTCTTAAAGCCGCTTTCCAATGGATAGTAAACATTCAGCTTTTGCTCTACATCCTTATCCGCTTTATATACTATGTCTTTTACCAGCTCAACCTTTTCCATACCAGGTATTTGATATACTACAGTCCCTGGCTTTCTCACAATTTTTTCCTCAGTTTCATTGCTTGCTGTTGCTTCTTCAGCTGTTTCAATATTAATAGTAGACTCACCGCTTTCTTTATCATAATAACTTAATAAGAATAGCACCCCCATACCTATAAGCAAGAGTAAACACACTGAAATTAATATTTTAGACTTACTCATATTCCGACCCCCTTCATAAAATTAACAATATTCAAGCCGTTTTTCCCAGGCTTGCTCATTGATATAGCGTTCTGAACCCCACATTAAATACTTATATCCTATCACACTGTTCACTGTTGTTTAGTTATTTCCTCTATGCATTCATTAGCCCACTTTATCTCTGATTGGGCAAAATATATGCCTCTTCGTACTGTGAGCCTATGGTGGAAGGCCTCATTGCTGCTTTGGCTGTCTGATATCCTGGAGTTCAGCCTTTCTTCAATTAACCTGCAAACTCTTTCATCTTCCTCCTGCTGCAATATATACCTTCTTAACTGATGAATCAACTCATCATTTGAAAGCTTTGAACTGAAGAAAATTCTCACAAGAAATTCGTTCCTTGATATCGGTACAAGGTTTGTTGGGAACTCCATAAGCCATTTAAGAAAAACTGCCTGCCCTTCTGCAGTTACATTGTACAGCTTTTTATTTGGGCGGCCCTCCTGGTACTCTGTCTTGCTACTTACATACCCCTGTTTCTCAAGCTTGGATAATTCCCTGTATATTTGACTCAACTCTGCAGACCAGAAAAAGTTGACAGAGTTCTTGAAAAAAGTCTTCAGGTCATACCCAGTCATCGATTTGTCCATTAGAAGTCCAAGAATAATAAATCCTAGTGTCAATACAACACCTCCTTTATATATATAATAATTTATATATATAACTTGTTACATACATAATACTACACTTTCCATGTTTTGTAAATAGAAAAGGCTTCTATTGAAGTATTTTAACGACCAAGGAAGCCTTTTATGAAACTCATTCAGGTCAAGTGGTACATTAATGAAATTTATAATTTCCTATTCGTTATAAAAAAGCCGCAATAAATGCGGCTTTTCCAGTTCTATTTTTGTCAAAAGGACTTTTACCCTTTATCATATATACGGGCTGAGAAGTGCTATCTTGCCTTCGGCCTTTCCTGATTCCAGGTAGCTATGAGCTTTTCCCACATCTGTAAACAAAAAATCCCGCTCTGCTTTTAATATCTTAAGCTTGTCATCCTCTATAAGTCCCTTGATTTCTTTCAAAATTAGCCCGTGTCTTTCCCTGTCTACGCCATCCAGCAATGGTATCAGAATAAAAACACAGTTCAGGCTGATTGCTTTCCTGTGCATCATACCCAAGTCCAGGCTTATCCTTGAATTTGTGGTACATACCGTTCCGTTTAATTTCACTGCCTTGAAGCTGTTTAAGAGGTTTTCACCTCCAACGGTATCGATTATGACGTCAAAGCCTTTACCTTCAGTATACTGCTTAACATACTCCTCAACGCTGTTCTCTTTGTAGTTTATCACCCCGTCAGCTCCAATCCCGAGGACACTTCTCCCTTTAGATTCTCCCGATACGGTACCGTACACCTTTGCCCCTGAGCTTTTGGCTAGCTGAAGTGCAATATGCCCTACCCCTCCTGCTATGCCGTGGATCAGCACCTTATCCCCTTCCTTTACCCGTGCCTTCTCCAGCAGTTCATAAGCCGTTATGCCTACAAGCGGGTACAGGGCAGCTGTCTTATGGTCGATGTTTTTGGGTTTATGCCAGATAAGCCTTGAGTCAGCCAGCATATGCTCTGCCAATGCGCCAGCCTCTCCAACCGCTCCTCCTGCGCAGCCAAATACCTCATCTCCGGCTTTAAAATCCGCAGCTCCTTCTCCTGCTTCTGCAACAACCCCTGAAAAATCTCCATTCAGTACTGCGGGAAATGGCGATGTTATAGCCGGTACAAGCCCTGAACGGATCTTTGTCTCGATAGGGTTTACACTGCTTGCATGGACTTTGACAAGTACATATCCAGCTTTAGCCTGAGGTTTGTCAAGCTCTGCTTCATGAAAAACTTCAGGTGGACCAAAACGATCAATAACCATTGCTTTCATAATCAATTACACCTCGCATACATATCAAAATTTCTGTCGAAAATGATATAATAGTTTTATTAATATTCACCACTTAGGAATTTTCATACAAAAGAAAGGAAGTAAAAGTAATGAGCTTGGAAAGTGCAAGAAGGTTTTTTATTGAAAACGGATATACAGACCTCCATATAATCGAAAGTAGCCTAAGTACCGCAACTGTCGAGCTTGCGGCTAAGGCTCATGGTGTTGAACCTGCTCTTATCGCAAAAACAATGGCCTTCGGGTTAAAGGATAGGGAAATATTAATTGTTACAAAGGGCGACGCCAGAATAGACAACCGCAAGTACAAGGATTACTTCCATGAAAAGGCAAAAATGCTGAACCATGAAGAGGTTCTTGAGGTAACAGGCCATCCTGTGGGAGGCGTATGCCCCTTTGGTCTCAAGAATCCCATTGAAATATACCTGGATATTTCAATGAAAGAGTATGAATACATATATCCGGCAGCAGGTTCCACTAACTCTGCCGTAAAAATTACCCCCGACAGATTGAAGGAAGTAACAAGTGGTACATGGATAGATGTATGTAAATAGCTGTAAAGGAGTTATGCCAGGATAACCCCGCAACGGGGTTACCTGTGCAGAAGCTTAACCTACTAATGGCACCATGCCTGAAAGAATGTCATTTACTACATAGTAACATGCATTCTCTTCAACCTTGACGTAAAGATCTATGTTGTCGATTTCTTTAATTGTATGTCCTTTTTGCCTCCAAATTTCCTTTACCTTCTTCTCCAAGTCAGCTGTCATCACTTCTTTCCCGTGATACTGCACACAAGTGTTGACCTTCATATCGCTACCCCCTTTTTATTCCACAATAGTATAAATAATCCATTATTAATGAAATTATCCTATTTTGTTGGGGATTTGTCAAGTGGATTACTTCAACAGGCCTATCTCTGCAAGTACATTGAAAATGTCTCTGCTCAGCCCCTCACTATCCTTTGCATTATAGAACTGCTCATTTATCTGCAGCGCAGTGTTTTTAGCAGGCTCTTCATACACATACAAATGAATTACAGTCAATTTCCCAGAAAGCTTATTATAATCGTGTGTACTCAGGATAATTTGCCTATCTCCTGCCAAGCTCTGCTGCTCCACGGTTCTGACCGCACTTCTGGTGAAAGTATGCTTATTAATCACTTCCAATATCTTGTTTACATCCTCTGGTTCCGAGACAGAAATATTCTTTGTTGTCTCTGTCTGTCCCTGAATATATGGCAGGTCGTATTTAGCCAGTATGTTATTTACGGGCACATAGTACATCGCAAGAATAACGGATACAACAATGATTGCAGCTATATTCCATCTGCTTACATTTTCCTTGCTGCTTACTATGCATATAATCAGATATATAATAAGAAATGCAAGTATACCCGGCAGCAAGTAGATAATAGTATTGATTATTTGCATGTAACACACCTCCAAACATATATAAACAGACCACCTAATCAAGAAAGGCCGCCAATGATGACGACCAACAAAACGAACCTATATGATTTTAACTATTTCATTGTATTCTTCTACACTTAAGTTAATTTCTTGCAGAATCTCTCTTATAAGAGGTCTTGCAAGATCTTTGCTTGAATGAAAAGGGACAGTAGTTGTCCTCCCATCTTTATGTCTATAAAACACATGACTACCTTTTTGTCTCACCCTTTCAAAACCAATTTCATAAAGCAGCTTTTCCATCTTCTTTGCATCAATTAACTGCAATTTACTCATACAGCAACCTCTATTTGCTGTACCCCAACAAATTCGGGTAATGTTTTCCTTTCTTCAGGATCCATTTCTTCCAGGCATAGTTCAATTACTTCTTTTAGTCTGAGCTGAAGCTCATCCAGAGTATCAGCCTGAGTATGCGCGCCAGGTATTCCCGGTACTGTAGCCACATAGCAGCCGGACTCTATATCTTTCTCTATATATGCAACAATTTTAGATTTCATTTTAATTCCCTTTCCTTTTCCTGAACATACTATTTTGTATATATTATAACATAATTCCGGTACTATTATAAGCTATATTGTAAATATAAGGTAAGTCACTAGTATCCGGGAATCGAGCTATAAATCCAATTGGTGTCTTTTGATTCATAAATTAACTCTTCGCCAAATCCATTCTTTTCTTCATTATAAATATAATCCATTATACTAAAACTTGCACCGGTTGGCACTATTACAGTAATGTTTGGCAATTTATCCTTACCTCTGTCGGAAACAGTAAAATGAACCACTCCCAGCTGCACGTACTGTGACAATAAGGGGTAGGACTTCTCTCCGTCACGGACCACCAACACCCAATTCTGACCATCATCCCACAGCATTTCTCCATTTTCGTGGCGTTCAGCAGCCGTATACAGCTCTATCTTTTCTTCAATATTATCCAGGTCCAGATCTGTTGAGAATTCCCTAAGCTTTGTCATCCTTCCGGTATCAATTGAGTCACTTGCTACAGCCTCAATTAACCTGTCAGCTTCTATAATCTCAGGCTGCAGCTGTTCAATATTCTCTCCTTTACCCTGACAGCCTGTCAGGGTAAAAAGTAAAAATGAAAGTATTACCAATGCATATCTTCTATATTTCATAAAGCACCTCCGGTATGGTTAATAAAAACCTTTTGTCTCCTTTGGGAGAGAATGCACTTTCTCCATGTACTCATTTACCTTCTCGTCATCTTCTTTCGGGTATTTGTATCCCAAGCCTTCTGCCAGTTCAACCCCAATTTTTCTCATAAGCCTGACCGCTTCAAAAAGTGCCTCCCACATCTCCTCATAATCTCTTCCTGCATATGTCTTCTCAATAGATTCCCACAATTCCTCCGGCAAATATCTTTTGAACCATTTCCCGGCTTTGCCTGTATTGATGTGCCAATCATGGTTCATTCCTATGTACCAGGCTAGTGCATCTATAATACAGTCTCTCACTATTACCTCAAACATATATTTAGAATAACCTAATTCCCCTCTCCATAGGCCTTTTGCAACATTGGTAGAACACCACCAAAAATTATTCATTGTCTTGTCAAATTCCTCCTGATCCGGCTTTTTTGTATGGTATATAGAATCGTTAGGAATATCTGTTTCGCCTATTAGGTTGTCTTTATCAAGCAATACCAGTTTAAGACTGTCCTCCAAGGCAGCATCAATAGCCTCGATGGGATGAAAGGTAAGGTCTATTCTTACTCCATCAGTAAACAGCATCAGGAATATATAAGCCTCTGCCCCGTTTGCGTTCAAATCATTCTGCTGCATAATAATCAACTCACCGAATTTCCTTATCCAACTCCGGTCATTCAGGAAGTTCTCTGGGTCTGTTACTCCAAGCACTACATCATAATCGCAGAATATATCCTTCGGAGCATTATCGTTAACCCTCGAACCATTGAGGATAACTAACCTGATATCTTCATTACTCTTTGCAAAATCCAATAGTTGACTAATAACTTCTTGTTCATTTCTCATAATTACATCTCCCTTTTCCTGCACATCAGAATCACCTACGGGTCATTATCAATTAGACGCATATCATAGTATCCATGTTCCTGATTTATTTTAAAACTTTCCAACTTTAGCATTTTTTTATCTGATCATAGTAATAATACTTTAGCTTCAATTCAAGCACTAAACAGCTAATACTATATTCTGCATATGTAATTTATTCCCTTTAATTGTCGTGTCAAATTTTCCAGGTATACATGCAACTGCTATGTTTACATTCCATAAACTGATATTACTATAGTTTAAAAATGGAGATGATAATATATGTTCAGTCCGATTTATCGACAATGCCCGCTAGGTACATTCATATATTATGTTAAGCCGGGGGATACCTTTTACAAGCTGGCTCGACGCTTCAATACAACCGTCGGTGCCATATCCAATGCCAATCCATCCGTAGATCCTTACCAGCTGCGTATAGGCCACGGGATATGCATCCCACGGCAACCGGTATTCCCTGTCTGTCCTTTTGGTACTTTTTACAGGGTAAGGCCGGGAGATACCCTGAACAAAATAGCACAACGCAATAATATAACTCTGCAATCCCTACTGCGGGCAAACCTGGGCATTAGCCCGGATCTGATCTATGTGGATCAGGTTATATGTATACCAAAGCCGCCTGCAAGCCGGCCACCAAGAAAGAAGATTGTTGTAAACGTTGAAGGGATGACGGAGTATCGTGAAGCAACCTTGAAGCGAAGTGACCAGGGCTATTCTATTTATGTACTGGATGATTACACGTTCACCGAAGAGGAGCCTGGGATTGACCAGATATTCTTTAACTATGACCCCCGTTATTTTGTAAGAATTCAAAGGCTGCCGGCTAATGCCAATTTGAGTGCCCTTAAAGAAAATGCAATGGAAGAGCTTAGGCTTGTCGGCACTCCCAATGAACTTGAAGGACCGGAAATCTTTGAACCATTCTTCCGTAGTGCGGCATTCTACCTGCAAGCGTCAAATCCAACCTTCTCCAAGGAAATAATTGTTATAGAAATTGCGGAAGAGCTGTTCCGTTTCAATATGAACATACCAAGGGGAGTAGCTTCCGAAGGGGTTGTACCTAGCTTCCTCGCAATGCTGAAGACGGTAGATGCTCCATAGTGAATATGAAATATAATTGAGTCAAAAAATTGGCTTTACAAATAATGTATTGCCATTTTTTTTGCTTTTTCTAATCAATTTCTAATCTTTCATTAATGGCTTCCTAATTACCTCCATCTATAATAAAATCACAAGAACAAAAATTATTACATGTGGAGGTATAAAAATGTCAATTTCACTAAACCAAATTGATGAACTTCGAGAAAGAACCGGAGTAAGCTATACAGATGCCAAGGAAGCATTGGAAAACTGCGGCGGAGATATGCTGGAGGCAATAGTGTATCTGGAAAGGAATAAAAAGGCCCGCCCTTCAAGGACGGCTTGTCCTGGAACAAGCTTCTCGGATAAAATCAGTGCTCTTCTTAATAAGGGAAGCAGTACAAGATGTATAATGTATAAGCAAAACAGGGTAATACTCAATATATCAGTAAATATTGTTGTGCTGATTGGTATTATTACAATTCCGTTGATTGGGCTTACTGCAGCAGGCCTGTTGATAGCACTCCTTACCGGACATAGATTCAAGCTGGAGAGCAGCAGCAGCGATACAACAAAAATAAATGAAACTCTTGATAAGGTTTGTAATTCTGTTGACCAGGCAAAAGAGAAGCTTTCGGAGAGTATAACAGCAAATACAAAAAATACAGCTGAATAAAGGAAAGCATGTGGAACGACGAGGACGTCGTTCCCTACTTTTAATTAACGGTATTATCGAGTATTCTATTATTAAATCAGCAATATACAAGCTGCATTAATCAAGGAGGAAAAATATGGCTGTACAAAAGATTCTTATTATTGAAGATGAAGTAAAGATCGCACGCTTTCTGGAGCTGGAGCTTAGCCACGAGGGATATACCGTGGATCAGGCCCATGACGGCAGGGACGGGCTTAATAAGGCACTGGACAACAAGTATGACTTGGTGGTTATGGATATCATGCTTCCATCTATGAATGGAATAGAGGTATTGAGAAAAATCCGGCAGGGCTCCGATGTCCCGGTAATCATGCTTACAGCCAAGGATGAAGTAATGGATAAGGTTATAGGCCTCGATATGGGTGCTGATGATTATATTACAAAGCCCTTTGCCATTGAAGAATTGCTGGCAAGGATAAGAACGGCACTAAAAAGAAGGATTACACGGAATGAAGCTGCGAAAGTCCTCCACGCAAATGGTTTGCAGCTGGACCTGGAAAAATACTCGGTCACCTTTGCAGATGAGTCTGTAGAACTGACAAAGAGAGAATTCGACTTGCTGAAGTACCTTCTGGAGAACAAAAATATAGTTCTGACAAGAGAGAAGCTTCTTGAAACAGTATGGGGCTTTGACTATTTAGGGGATACAAATGTAGTAGATGTCTATATAAGATATCTGAGAAGCAAAATCGACGAGAAATATGACAGGAAGATTATCCATACCATAAGAGGGGTGGGATATACAATAAAAGATGGGGATTAAGAAAATATCATCAACCATATTTCATAGATTGCTAAAACCGCTATTTTTGCTGCCCTTCACCATTTTGAAGATTATTTTTTCGATATTAAATGCCATATTCAGTAAAATTTCAGACAAACTTCGTCTTTCCATAACCTTCAGGATGACACTTGTATATACTTTTGTCATTTCAAATATATTGGTATTATTGAGCGTAGGCGTTCTGTCCGGCGGGTTTGCATATATCATGAGAAGCGAAGGAAACGACCTGAAAAAGGATTTTACTCTGGTAACGGCCTATATTGATGAAAGCCATGAGGTACCGGCTTCTGAAATAGAGCAGCTTTCAAAATCAAGTGGCAGAAGCATCTCACTTTTTGATGAAAACCTGGAACTGCTTTATACAACAGAAAAGAATCCCGACTCTGCATTATTTATCCACAGATATGCCAGCAGAAATGTAATCTTTGAATTGGATAATGCCATGCTTATAGTAAATCCTGGACATCCTGATGCGAATATTCCTCCTGAGCTGTTCAATCAATATGGCATTGCCATGGTATATAATAACAGTATGATAGAGGATTCAAAAATGATTTATGTGCAGATTATCGATAAGCTTTCGGAAGAGACTGAATATGCAGGAATATTCATTATTACACTTATTGCCCTGGACATATTCTTCATCATTTTGATTATCCTTATAGGATCTTCTGCAAGTAAAAGACTGCTGAAACCTGTGAAAGTAATGACTGACACTGTACAGAATATCTCTATCAACCAATTGGGTACAAGGCTTGATGTCAGCGGCTCCAAAAATGAGCTCAAAGATCTGGCAAAGACCTTCAACAGTATGCTGGACAGAATACAGCTTGCCTATGACCGGCAAAATCAATTTGTCGCAGATGCTTCTCATGAGCTTCGGACTCCAATATCAGTCGTTCAAGGCTATGCAAACTTATTGGACCGCTGGGGCAAAGAAGATAACCAGGTTCTCGAAGAATCAATCACAGCAATCAAAACCGAGTCTGAAAATATGAAGGATCTGATAGAAAAGCTGCTTTTCCTGGCCAGAGGAGACAAGGACACTCAGAAGCTTGAAAAAGAAGACTTTCACGTGAATGAGCTTATTGATGAGATTATTAAAGAAACAGTGCTGATCGATAATACTCATGAGGTGACCTGTGTCAGAAAAGAAAGCATCGTGGTCAATGCGGACCGTGGGTTGCTCAAGGAGGCAATCCGGATTTTTGTGGATAATAGTGTGAAATATACTCCCGAGGGTGGAAAAATAAAACTGGAGTGCTATCTGGAGAATCATTCTGCAATGATTACCATAGAAGATACAGGCATTGGCATCTCTGAAACAGACTTGCCTCATATTTTTGACCGGTTTTATAGAGCCGACAAGTCCAGGACAAAGCAAACAGGTGGCAACGGTTTGGGTATGGCAATAGCAAAATGGATAATTCTAAAGCATGAAGGCTCTATCAAGGTACAGAGCAAAATCAATATCGGCACAAAAATTTATATAGCTCTTCCTAAATAAAAAATGGCAGTTTGTTGACGCAAACTGTCTTTTTTTTCGTCTTTACATATGTACCCTGCAAGGGAAGTGAATTATTAACATTTCGAATTGTCTCAAATTCTGTTATATTAATAATCACTGGCTCTAATAAAATTCTAATACTACTCTAAAAGAGCTGTAAGAATCGAAGGCTACAATATATTATAGGCATTGAAACACATTTACTTAACGATTAGGAGTGTTATATTTATGGACAATAGGCATATTTATTTAGTTTTTACAAAGACAGGAACTTGGCTTTCCAGACTTATTTCCGTTTTCTCAGATATAAGATATCCACATGCATCACTAAGCTTTGACAGCGATTTCACACAAATGTATTCCTTTGGCAGGATCAATCCCAACAACCCGTTTTCAGGAGGTTTTGTAGTAGAAAGCCTTTATGATGGTGTGTACAAAAAATATGTAAATTGCCAATGTATGATCTTTAGAGTGAGAGTAACAGAAAAGCAATATCACTTGCTCCAGAAGCATGTTGATGAATTCTCAAAAGAAAAGGAGAAATATAGATATAACTTTTTGGGCTTGTGCAGCATTTTGTTTAACAAACCGATAAAAAGGAAAAACTATTATTTCTGTTCACAGTTTGTATCTGAGGTACTGATGAAAAGTAAGGTTCTTAAGGCAAAAAAAGCACCGGAGCTTACAAGGACAGATGATTTGTACACAATAAAGAACAGAGAAATCATGTATGAAGGGTTCGTGAACGAGCAATTCGGTCTGCCGGCCTTTGCACAGGTCTGAATATAAATTGTATCTGTTATTGCCTGTTTATTGATAATCACAGGTTTTTTTAAGAAAGATTATATCATAGCCTTTCTACATTCCACCCTGCATAAGAATAAAGATGATCTGGAAATAGATTCAGAGCTTATTAAATAATTGACCGTTCCCCATTAGAGTGCACTGTTACCCAAGCCGTATGCCAGCAATATGAGCTGCCGAAAACAATTCTCGGCAGCTCATATTGTGGCTCTTGTTTTGTTAGGCGTTTACAACATTTGTATCAATTATATTTTCTTTATTTGAGTGTTGAGTGAAAGATGATATCACAAGCATCATCACTAAGGTCAGAGGGAAAGCTATGTAAATTGGCGGTATACCATTGGGGGAACCAAGTATTGCCCATATAACCGAACCTATACCACCAACAAGAAGGCTCCAAAAAGCTGCATCCGCAGTTGCCCTCTTCCAGAACAGACCTAGCATAATAGGCCAGAAAATAGCTGCATTAAACTGGTAAGCATACATCATAAGCTGAAGAATCTGGGGCAGATACATCGCTACAGCCATGGACAAGAGACCGCAGATTATGATTACAATCTGACTTACCTTAATAAGTTTTTTATCATCCATATCAGGCCTTATAAATCCCTTTATAATATCATTGGTAATTATTGTTGTAGCACACATAAGCCCACTGTCTGCTGTTGACATTATTGCTGCTGTTAACGCGGCGATAATTATGCCTGTAACACCCATAGGCAAAGCTTTTACTATAAATGTAGTGAAGACCAGGTCTTTTTCAATACCGGGGAATAAACCTGCTGAAATAACACCCAGAGTACACACGAAGAAAGCAAATACCGGCCATATTAAAAGTCCTGCAGTTGTATAGGTTTTCTTAACAGTGTTAAGATCCTTTGCAGCAAATATTCTCTGCCATGTGACCATGGATATCAGATATGATGGAACCATAGACACTATCCACTTAATTACCGTTGCTCCATCGACACCTCCCATAGTAAAGTGACTTGCCGGTAATGCAGCTCTTAAAGTCTCAATACCGCCAGCTTTAGCCAATCCAATTGGAACTGCAATAAAAAATATACCTAATACTATTATTCCAGCTTGAACTACATCTGTATCTATAACAGAATTCAGCCCTCCCAATGCAGTATAAAGTATAACTACCAAGCCGGCTATCCATGCAGTAGTTCCCTTGGGCAAGCCTGTAACTGCACTTATGATGACAGCTCCACCGAGAATTTGCGTTCCGACAAATGTAACATTTGCGAATATAACCATAATAGAACCAAGTAATCTTGCTCTCTGATCATATCTATAGCTGAGAAAATGAGCTGTAGACACAAATTTTAACTTATCTGCGAGAGGTTTAAGCTTTTTCGAAAGGAAGAATGCAACAGTAAATGCTCCTAATAGTGAGCTGAATACAAGCCAGTTGGCACCAAAGCCCGCTATATATGCTGTACCCACAGTTCCAATTACATAACCTGCTCCAATGTCTGTAGATGTTACAGTTCCCAATAGTCTTATGAACCCCACTCTTCTTCCTGCAAGTAAAAAATCATCAGCATTGCTGGTCTTCTTCGAATAGTAAAATCCGATAGCCATTAAGACTGCAAAATAACAAACTAATATCAGAGTATCCAGAGTCGTCCATGAGCTATGCATTATTATACCTCCTTATTTAATAAAATGAGATTCCATATATATCAGTCACGCAGTTTTTTTGTCGCATTTAAGTCGATCTCAAGTGTAATGGGATTAATAACTACACCATATTCTTTCTTAGCACTTTCAATTGATATAAGCTGCTGCTTGACATCTGAAAGAACCATCTCGGGATTTCTTCTGAAGGAATTTCCATATCCCCCACCGCTTGCAGTAATACAGGTTACCGTATCCCCATATTTAAGGAAGATTACATCCCCCATGGCAAAATCCAGAATTTTTTCTTCAGATGTTCCTTCGTTGATTATCCACTTACCGCTTTTACCGGGCTTACCGTCAAACAATCCCTGTGGTGGTATTTTAGATTTCTGCGAGGTATGGAAAAACTGACCTTCATCGCCAACAATTTTCCACTTTCTTTTTTGTGCAAAACCGCCCCTGAACATACCTGCACCTGCCGAGTCGGGTAGTATGGATCTTTCCAGGAACAGCATAGGTGCTTCGATTTCCTGGGCTTCAAGTGGTGGGATAGGACAATTAGTTACATGGCAGGACATAATAGTAAGCCCATCTTTTACAGGCCTGGCTCCGAGCCCGCCAGGAACTATTTCTCCCCAGTACTGTCTATGATTTACTTCACCTCCTCTTGGATGGGTTTCAAGATTGACAGCTGAACAAAAGTCATAAATATTACCGCATGAATCAGCCATGACCTTGCCTGGTATTGCATTTGACATTGCACCCATTATGAGATCCACCAAAATATGATCTGTTACCATGCGCTGGAAGCAACCATTTGGCATTGTGCAGTTTACGAGGGTTCCGGAAGGGGCTATTACCCTAACAGGCCTATGACAGCCTTGATTCGTCGGTATTGTAGGATTTGTAAGACATCTCATGGTGTAATAAGTAGCAGATATTGTCGCAGAAAGAGGCGAGTTTATAGGACCTTTTATCTGTGGAGCTGTACCGGTATAATCAAAGGTAATCTCACTTCCTTCGACAATTACTGAGAGTTTTAAGGTATAAGGTCCACCTTGATAACCATCATCCAGTATACTTTCTTCGTGTGTATATACACCATCGGGTATACTTTCAATTTCTGCTCTTGTGAGCCTTTCTGAATAACTCAAAAGTTCATCTATTGTATCCTTGACCAATTCCAGACCATATTTGCTAATTATTTGATTAAAGCCTTTACTACCAATATTGCAGCCTGAAATTTGGGCCATTAGATCACCCTTCATATCTCTAGGTGCTCTTGTATTATTGAGGATTATTTTCCATACGGCTTCATTCCTCACTCCTCTGTCATAAAGCTTGACAGGCTCGACTAAAAGGCCCTCCTGCCATATCTCTACAGTCCAGGAGTCTCCAGTCCAGGTACCTCCGATATCCCTATGATGGAGCATCGTTACTGAGAAGCCAACCAATTCAGCATCTTCATAAAAAATAGGAGCTATCATAATGATATCTTTTGTGTGATGACTGCCCAGGGATTCACCACCTGCATAGGGATGATTAGTGAGTATTATATCTCCAGGATGCATTTGCTCTCTGGAAAAGAATTTGGTCAACACTGTATTAAGACAAGGTCCCAGGCAATTAAGATGTATGGGTATATTAGCCCCCTCAGCTAAAAGCCTTCCTTCCGAATCGAATATAGCTGATGAGCAGTCCATCATTTCCTTTACTATGGTAGAATAGCTGCTTCTTACCATGGTGGCAGACATTTGTTCAGCTACTGATCTCAAAGCATTATTCATAACCTCCAATAATATCGCTTTTGACACAAAATCCACTCCTCTCTAAGACTATTTGCCCGTGTACATGATTATGTTTCTTAAAGCATCTATCTCTGCTCTGTGACCAGGATATATTACTACAGTAGCCCCCATTTCACCTACTATGGCAGGGCCTTCTATGACTTCACCCATTGAAAGGGTCTCTCTATCATAAACCGGAGTTACATATTCCTTGCCTTCAAATATTACCTTTCCAAAATGTTTAGCTACAGCGGCTGATTCGGTTTTCCATGCTTTATTTTCACTAAGATCAGGTTTGTTCATTGATCCGATGGCACTTACTCTATAATTTACAAATTCCAGAGGATCCTCCCTCATAGCATGCCCATAAGCCTGCTCGTGAAGCTGATGATACTTCTCGTACATTTCCTCGATGCTTTCTTCCGTTAAGCTGCCAAACGGGACTGGGACGCTTATTTCAAATGCTTGGCCAAAATATCTCATATCACAGGTTCTGACCAGCATACGGCTTTCTTCAGGTACATTTTCCTTTATCAATCCTTCATTTCCCTGGCGGTCAAGGTCATTATACATGCTGTTAAGTATGTCGCTGTTAACTTGCTCCATAGTCAGAAGCTTTGTATGGACATAATCATGCTTTATATCAGAAAGCACAAGACCAAGTGCGCAGAAGGTTCCTGGGGAGTAGGGAACTATAACCTTCGGGATCTCTAATTCCTCCGCCAACTTGCCCGCATGGAGTCCACCCGCCCCGCCAAAGGCTACCAGAGTAAATTCTCGCGGATCATAGCCTCTCTGCACCGAAACAAGCTTTATTGCTCTAATCATATTGGAATTGACAACCTGGATTATTCCCTCTGCAGCTTCCATGACATCAATGTTCAAAGGCTCTGCAATATATTCATTTATTGCTTTCTTTGTAAAGTCCATTACACTTTCAAGGTTTTCCATAAAAATTTCAGGTCTGATTCTCCCTGTTACCAGATTGGCATCTGTCACCGTAGGCTTTTTACCACCCCTGCCGTAGCATACGGGTCCGGGTTCTGCACCTGCACTCAATGGACCTACCCTTAGCGCTCCGCCGGCATCATGCCAGGCAATGCTGCCGCCGCCTGCTCCTATAAAGCTCAGATCAACTGTAGGTATACTTATTGGGTAGCCTTCAACATGGCTGTCGGTTGAGAATTTCAATTCATTATTTTGAATAAGTGATACATCACAGCTGGTTCCGCCCATATCAACAGTTATTATATTGGATATACCGCAAAGCGCAGCTACATGATTTGCAGCAATTATACCTGCGATAGGGCCTGAATCTGATACACAAACAGGCTTACGAACTGCAGTGTCAAAGGTCATTACACCTGCATTCCCTTGCATTATAAATAAGTTTGGGTCTATATTACTTTTTCCCATTTCTTTTTCAAACTGAACAAGGTGGGAAGCCATATTGGGCATCATATAAGCATTGATGGCGGTTGTAGATGTCCTTTCATATTCTCTGAACTGAGGATTTATGTCCGAAGATATGGATACATAGACCTCAGGCCATTCTCTATTGATTATTTCCTTTATGCGTTTTTCATGTAAAGGATTGGCATAGGAATGAATAAGACACACTGCAATAGATTTTATACTTTTGCCATGTAATTCCTTAATAATGTTTATAACTTCATTTTCTTCCAAAGGCTCTATTACCTGACCCAGAAAGTTCATTCTTTCTGTGACTTCATATCGTAAATCTCTTCTTACCAGAGGCTCGGGTTTATCCATGAAAATATCATAAATATTCTCATTTCTAAAAGCTCTGCCAATTTCCAATACATCTCTGAAGCCTTTCGTAGTTATTAATGCTGTAGCCTCAGCTTCTTTTTGGGCAATCATATTGACAACTATGGTGGTACCATATATCAACTCCTCTATGCCTTTTTCATCAATGCCTGAAAGGCTCACAATCTTCTTTATTCCCTTCTGTATGCCTTCAAGAAGCTTCTTCGGAGTTGTGGGAGTTTTGGTAAAATAAATCCGGCCTGAGTTTACATCTGTTAATACAACATCGGTATTGGTACCACCGGTATCAATTCCTATTCTGTACATAAAATACCCCTTTCTGTTGATTATTCTGATTTGTGAGCAGTGTAATATTTCAAAGATGCTCTTACTAGAGATCTTTCATAGAAGTTTTTACTATTAATACTAAGCCTTGTAGGATCTTTTTCCAACAAAACCTTGAGAAGCGGAAGAATTTGTGTTCCATATATCCTCATGCAGTCCTTTGCATCGACGCCGGGCCAGGCATTGCAGCTTATTACCACTCTTCTGTTGGTACTGCTTATGTCCTTAGGTATATCATCATACAGAGGATCATCAATCTCGATCACAAATTTATCCAGGGTACCTGTAGGTATGCCCTCTATACCTTTTACCTGAGCCGGTTTCATTTTTGTGTTATATGGATCAGCAGTCAGATCCAAGATTATCGCGTGTTTCGGAAGATATTCCAGCAAATCATTCGGAACAATTATCATGGTAGAATCCGTTCTCTTGCTGGCATCCACCAGTATATCCGTATCTTTAAGAATTTCTCTCATTATATCATGAGCTTTGGTGATATTCCTCGGCAACATTCTGACAATCAAGCCCGGAACCTCAGGGTGTTTATGATAAAACTCCTTATCACTGAAATCTTCAAAGGCCTTTGCCGAAAATGACGCGACAGCACCTAGTCCTATAATACTTACATTTATTGTCCTTCTGTTTATTTCGTTGAAATCTGTCATTCTTTTTTTTAATTCCTCAAAAGCTACCCTGGAACCTGCCCTTGAAGTGCCTCTATAATTCACCATGATTCTGTTATTGTCATCATCTGTGAAAGCATCCATTGAATAGCAAAAGATGCCCTTTTCCTGCAGAAAATTATTTCTTGTTGCTCTGGTCTCATAATGAAGCATTGAGATAAGCACTGCATCAGGCTTCATAAGCATCAGTTCTTCTTCATCCGGAGCCCTTAACACCATAACCATATCACACTTATATACATCATCATGCTTTACAAAGGATATTCTTCTATTTCCTGATTGATAGTCTTCCCGGGTATAACCAAGCCTTTCACCATAATCTTCCTCCAGAAGCAGCTCTATATCATATTCAGCAAGCTCTTCAAATAAATCTGGCAGGAAGTCTCTTTTTTCGCTTTCTTCTTTGTGCATTCTAGGGAAACCTATGGTTTTTATTCTACTCAATTTATTACCTCCTTTGAGATAAACCATATAAGATATCATACTTATCCAAATATTTAAAATTTTCAACTACTATATAAAGCAATATGCATGCCAAAACTACTTTGTTGAAAACAGTGCATTAGCAGCAGCATAAAATTTAGAAAGTGTTGCATATAGTAAACATGTTGCATAAATGCAACAAAATCACAAAAATAGAGGTATAAATTAACAGATGTAGAATAATAAATGGTAAGGAGGTGTTGAAATGAAAGATTACGAACAGCATAAAAAGAACTTTCTGAAACTGTTGAGTGAGAGCGCAAGTACCATGCCCTCTGAGTATCAAAAAGTAGCCAAGTATATAAGGAGGTACTATAAAAAGGTTTCCTTTATGAATCTTCCGGAGCTGACAGAAAAATTATCAATTGAGGAAGAGATTATTAACAACTACATATCCAATATAGGTTTTCAATCCTTCGAAGAGTTCAGAAATGAATTAAGGCATGTTGCCATGGTTGACCTTAAAACAACAGATCGTTTCCAAATATCAATGGATATGATAAATCCCAAAGTGAACAGCATAATGAACCTGGTGGTAAATAAGGAAATAAGCAATTTAAAAAGCCTGTCCACCACATTAAATGAGCAGACCTTTGCAAGTATAGTTGGAGAAGTTATAAAAGCAAATGAAATAATAGTTGTAGGTACCAGGGCATCTGCTCCCATTACTTTATATGCAGAGTATATGTTAAATAGGATAGGCAAAAGAACAGGAAAAATCATGTCCGGTGGAACGGAAAACCTTGATAGCTTATCCCTTATTGATAGGAGCTCACTGGTTATAGGCTTTGGTTTTGCACGCTATCCAAAGGAAACCATTAAGCTATTAAGCTTTTTTAAAAAGCGTAATATGAAAATCATATCTATAACCGATAATCTTATGTCCCCTTTGGCACGATTTTCGGATATAGTGATGACAATACCATGCGAATCCATGTCTTTCACAGACTTTTATGCAACACCCATATGTGTAATTAATGCATTGGTGATACTTGTAAGTCAGTTGGATGAACATACCTCCCTCAAGCATCTCAATGAGTTTGAAAACATTGCAAAGGATATGGGCTTCTATTTTTAAGATCTATTCCGTTTGGAGGTTTTGCAAATGCAATATCTTAATAAATATGTAGATAAAAATCAATGCATTATGAACCCGGAAGATTTTTCCTCTTATTCAAAAGGACATATTATAACTGTAAATACAACAATGAAAAAATTGATCGACTTATGCATAAGAATAGCTAAATCGGAAGCTTCAGTGCTGATATCAGGGTCTTCCGGTGTTGGAAAAGAGATGTTTGCAGAACTGATTCACAATAGCAGTCTTAGATCTGACAAGCCCTTTGTTAAGCTCAATTGTGCCGCCATACCTGAAAACTTGATGGAATCTGAGTTTTTCGGATATGAACCTGGAGCTTTTACCGGAGCAGGAAGAAACGGAAAAAAGGGACTGATTGAAATGGCAGAACAAGGTACCCTTTTTCTGGATGAGGTAGGCGAAATGCCTTTAAGTCTGCAATCGAAGATGCTCAGAGTATTGCAGGACGGTAAGTTCTTCAAAATTGGAGGCAATAAGGAGATTTCAACAGATGTAAGGATTGTATGTGCAACCAATAAGGATTTGCATCAAATGATAGCGCAAGGCAGCTTTAGAGAGGATTTATATTTTCGGCTAAATGTAATACCGGTTCACATACCCCCTCTAAAGGACAGACTTGACGATGTACCTATTTTGGCTCTATACTTTTTAGATTGCTTTTGCAAACAATATAATATAAGTAAGTATTTTACCTTAAGGCTCATGAAGCAGTTATTAAATAGCAGCTGGGAAGGAAATGTCAGAGAGCTGAGAAACACCGTGGAAAGACTGGTACTCATATCACTGCAGGATGTGATAGATGTGGAAGACTTAGAGTATGCTGATTTTGCAAGTAAAAGGTATGACGTAATCAGTAAGACAGCTGCAAATATCATAGATGAGGAATCAACCGGAACACTGAAAGAAATAATAGGAAAATATGAGATTTCCATAATACAAAAAGCAGTAAAAAAATACGGAAGCATCAGAAAAGCTGCAAAAGCTCTTGATGTTGACCCATCAACCTTGTCAAGAAAGCTGGGAAAGTGAATAGAATATAATTCTTTAGTCCCAAGTGTATCATTTAAGTGTAACATCTGCAGCACTGCAAGAATATTATGTAAATATATTCTTTGTATGGGGTGATCAAGATGACAAATGGAGCTTACAGACAGTGCCCAAGCGGTTCTGTCCCCTATGTAGTCAGGGCTGGTGATACACTTGGGAACATCGCTTTCTTCTATGGCACAGGTGTGAATGATATATTGGAAGCCAATCCGGGAATCAGTCCCGGTAGATTATATATCGGACAGCAGCTTTGTGTGCCTTTGAAAGCTCAAATGTATCCTTCCTGTCCTACAACTAATTACTATGTGGTTGTAGAAGGCGATACAATGGAGTCGATAGCCTCCTACTTCGGAATATCCTCCCAGCAGCTTTTGTATGCAAACTACGGAATTGATCCAAAGGAAATCTATAAGGACATGGTATTGTGCATACCCGTTGCTCCCCCGCCCGTTAATGTCGTAATCAACCAGACCGACCATTCCCTGACGGTTTACCGCGGTACCAACGTATTCCGCACATACAGGATAGGACTTGAGAACCCAGCTGTTCCGTCGCCCAGAGGGACCTTCAAGCTTGTAAACAAACAGGTTGATCCTGGCGTGGAGCAGGGTGCCAGGTGGCTTGGACTCTCAGAGGCAGGCTTCGGCATACAGGGTACAAACAACCCTCAGTTTATCGAGAATATTTCCGAAGGGCGAAGCATAGTAATGTCCAATCAGGACGTCAGTGAGCTGTTTAATCTTGTCCCGGTCGGTACAACCGTGAGAGTGATGTGATTATAGCCAAAATTTCTAGTATTGAAGGTGAATATTATGGATTATGAAGGTTCAAGCCGTCAATGTCCTGCCGGTACAGCCCCATATATAGTAAAAAGCGGAGACACCTTAAGGAAAATAGCTGAAAACCAGAAAACAACCATTGCTTCAATAATTTCCGCAAACCCGGATATCGACCCTGACAATCTGGCTATAGGACAGTCCATCTGTATCCCGCAGCCGGCGCCGCCCCAGACTCCCACATGCCCTGCCGGTACTTCACCGTACATTATAAAAGCGGGAGATACGCTTGCCAAGATCGCACAGCAGTCCAACACCACAGTAGCAGCTATACTTGCAGCCAATCCGGGAATTGTACCCGAAAGGTTAAGCATCGGGCAATCCGTCTGCGTGCCGCAGCCTGGACAGCCTTCACCGCCTCAAGCTCCTACATGTCCCATTGGCTCCTCTCCTTATGAAATAAAAAGAGGAGACACCCTGGCGGGCATAGCTATAAGATTCAATACCACAGTAGAAGCGATCCTATCAACAAATCCAGGCATTGTGCCTGAGAGGTTGTACGTCGGTCAGGTTATTTGCGTAGCCCAGGAAAAAACAGAGCAGCTGATCTGCCCCAATCTGAATTCCTATGTAATACGGAAAGGTGATACTCTGGCGGCAATAGCAAGAGCCTTCGGCGTAACATTGCAGGCCCTTATGGACGCTAATCCGGGTATAAATCCCCAGTCCCTGTACCTGGACCAGGTAATATGCATACCGATATCACCGAATCCCTTAAGCATCACCGTAAGCATCAATGGCAAAACTCTTACTCTATACCGGAACGGAAGGATGTTCAAAGCATATCCTGTAGCAACGGGTAAGCCGACAACCCCAACTCCTATCGGCACCTTCACAATTAAAAACAAACAGGTCAACCCGGGAGGGCCTTATGGTACCAGGTGGATGGGCCTTTCAAAGCCCCATTATGGAATCCACGGCACCAACGTACCCTCTTCCATAGGCTCATCGGCCTCGAACGGCTGTGTCAGGATGTTCAACAAGGACGTAGACGACCTCTTTAACTATGTAGGTGTAGGTACGGTAGTAAGGATTTTCTAGGGCTTTATCAATAAAACAGGCTATACACATGATTGTAAGCCTGTTTTTTTTGGGATTCCAGATGCAACCCATATGAGGGTGGTGAAATTCCCCCTTGCAGTGCCTATTTGGGTAATATCGATCCCATAATTAAAGATGCTAAAGTTATCTACAAAAATGAAAACAGAGTATATTTCTTTATTAGTACAACCCTCCAAAGCAGTGCCAGCAAATACCCGTCCTCAGAGTCAGGCACTACCAATCCAATTACTGAGGAGCCCTTTATTTCATCGAACCTCCAAGTTAGTCTGGCTACATTCATAGTAGGAATATATATAAACCAAATACAGCTCGGTAAAATAAAATATGATAAGACCAAAGCCATCCATTCAAATAAAACAGCAGATGAATTTATACATCAGACACTGCAGGACCCACCTGAAATCAATACAAATTACGCAACTACTTTGTCTCTGATAGTATCGAATTCAAATGCTATTACTTCATTGCTTTCAAGATTCAGTTCGTATTCTTCTTTTGCCACTTCGTCTATTCCAGCAGCTTTGTTCTTCAGCATTTCTCTGTGGCATCCAATGATAGTTTCTTCGTTAATAAGGTGTACAAGCGATGCAAACTTCTCCGGCGGGCGCATTCTTGCTGCCTCTGCTATCCTCGTCAGTTTCGTTTCCATATTTCCTCTACCTCCGTTCGTGTAGTATATGTTTCTCTTTCAAGGTCAATGTCGTGTTACAGCCTTCCCTCTACAGGCATTACCCTACTTCTTCAGTACTATGCCGTAATCTGACTCCCTATCGCATTCAACCTCCTTACTTTGTTATCGCTTGTTGGTCTTACTTTCTCTGGGTAAAGAGCTTTAGGGTCTCCTAAGTTGACTGTATCATAAC
>Ga0209643_1000276_pt1 | contig 115677 bp, 128 predicted proteins | sample AutmiccBRH37_all_FD_187383 | JGI IMG/M metagenome (GOLD analysis project Ga0209643, IMG submission 187383) | Deep subsurface microbial communities from Mt. Terri, Switzerland - Autotrophic microbial communities BRH/37_all (SPAdes) (version 2) | ecosystem: Environmental > Aquatic > Deep...
TCAAACTCTCCAAAAAAAGTTATTCAAACTTCTACTATTGAAGAAGATGATTCGCTCATGATTTATTTTGAAACTCCTTCGAGTTTCTCTCATTGGCTGTCCTTGTTGTTTAGTTTTCAAAGACCATTAATTTTCCTTAGCCGTTTGAGGCCGGATTTACGTCTTAGCATTTTCAACTCTCGTTGTCAACAACTAATTTTCCGTATGTTTTGATCAAGTAGTGTGAAGCCGTGACTTCTTGCACTTTCGATCAATGTGCGTTTGTGGCACTCGGTTATAATACCATTTTCATCATATGCTGTCAACTGTTTTTTTATGCTACTGCTCTTGGTTTCACTCACCTAAGTTTCACACAGTGGAGCAACGATTGAGATAGTATCACAGATTTCTATGTGCCCTCAATAGGGTGATTTGTAAAGCTTGAGTATTAACCAACTTCTAAGGGGTTTGTACATGGTGCTTTGGTGCTTGGTACTAGATATAGTTTTTGCTGTTTATGTTATTTTTATACTCTGAATAAATTCCGCATTAATAAGTTCGCTGCCTTTTTTAGTTTCTATTTCAAGCCAATTTTCATTGACATCAATGATTATTCCCTTGACACTAGTGCCAAAAGATCCCGTAGATATCAAGCATTGCTTGCCGATATATCGTTTAATGAGTTCGTTGGTCATCTTTACAACACCTTTCCTCTTCTTGATTCTTAAAAGTATTGCCTTATATAAGGTACGTTGTTGCGGTAAAACAACAAAAAATATAATAAAAAACGGCAAATAAATCGCAATCAATGATCCTATATTCAATAGACCTCATCCTTTTATATGGATTAATTAAATACCGTCGACCCAAGTTATGACATACTCTGTGGCTTGTGGTGTACTTATGCTCCCTGGATCACTGACATGCCATTTTCCATCGATACCTTGTTCTCTAGCTGTTAGTTCGAAATGACACATGGCTATCCCCATGTCAACTCTTTGTAAATCATAAGCCAAGGCCTTGGCATAACCCTTAGTATGCTGAAGGTAGAAATGGATCTTATTAGTATCCTTGACAATCCTCCACGGTTGCTTGTTGGAGGCAGAGGGTGCCAGTCGAAGCATTTCGAGAGGGGTTGCGAATTTTCCAGCCTCCAGCTCAGATAAGTGATGACTAAAATCACGACTGAAGAAAAGCTCACCCCAGCCTTTGCGATTTTTTGATCCCGCAGTAAATCTCAATGCAGAATCAATCAGACTCTTTCTACTACTGGGATAGCCTATGGGTGTGATACAAGGCAATACTTCATGATCCTTTTGCCCAATTGCCCTACCAAATTCACTTTTCTTGAAGGTTCCTCCAAGCCAACAAGTACCTAACCCCAAAGATGTAGCATATAGAATAACCTTCTCCAGGGAATAACCAAAGTCTTCCAAATCTCTATCCGCCTTTTCGACAGCAGCAACGACATAGGTTGAAGCACCTCTTATCACGCCATAAGTCCCAAGCTTTGCATTCGATTCTTTACGAGCAAGATCACTTTCAATCAAGTTCATTCTTAAAGTCCCACCAAACGGACCCCTCGGCATCGAAAAGAATCCTTGCAATTTTTCTTTTATCTCTGGTGTCAGAGGTTGCTCTAAATAAGTTCGGACAGATAGTCTCTTTTTAATTATTTCTGTAATCGTCAATTCGAATAGTTCACCCCTCATAGAAACCTCCACATCAAGGATTGGGATTTACACTTAACCCCTCTCGTCAATTATAGCAAATTATGGAGATTAATGAAATTGTTTAATAACTATTGTTTAGTCTTCTTTCAACCGCAACTGTTTGATTCATGACAAATATTCCCTCAACTATCGAGGCCTAAAAAAACAGACCCCGGATCTATACCGAAGTCTCTAGATAGAGATTTATTAACATTTAGTTTGGACTAGCTAAGATAATGGGGCAATAATTTTCTTCTCAGATTTCTTCTTCATTTTTTCCTTATTTTTAGGACTCTTGTCTCCCAAATAAAATACCTCCCATCACCCATTTACCCTAGTATTACAGGTAAAACATTTTTCCATACATAGTTTAGCCATCACCCTACCCACCGTTTCGAATGACCTTATCTCGATATACTGTTACTTTCTTGCATTTTAAAATCATAAGCAAATAGGCGCTATTTTACGGGATCGAGTGATTCTTTCAAACCACATCCCAATTGACTGCGTGAGTGTATTTGTGATTTATGAATTATTCATCCCCTTTAGTTTGCCACTTAGAGATCAGGCCAACCACCACTAACACAATTAATGACACTATTGAAAAAATAAATAAGAACATTGCACCATTATCGTCGTTGGATATCGGACTTATTAAAGAATTTTCCCCGAGCAAGTATATTGTAATTCCAGCCACTAAACCTGATAACCCAAGGACAAATCCAATTTTTCTACCTATCGTCTTAGTATCTTTTCTCGGTCCGACGTAAGAATTGTTCCATATTATTCGAAGCAAATAATAGGTCATGCACCCCATCATAATTACATAAACATTCATGGGATATTTTAACCATCGGAACCCAAACCCATAGAGCCCTATATCAATCAAGAGCAGATAAAAGAGCAACATATAGGCCTGATTTCCAATCATGTTTCGTTTTTGAATTTGCATTTCATCTAATTCATTACTACGCATCTTCATCACCTTCCCAAAATAATTGATCGAGAGTTTTCCCTAGGACTTTACATATAGAAATACATAACTTAATGGATGGATTGTAATCACCTTTTTCAATCGCATTAATGGTCTGTCGAGTAACTCCAGTGGCATCCGCCAAATCCTTTTGTGACATGTCTTTAGCTGCTCTCGATGATTTCAATTTCAAGTTCTTACTCATCATAACACCTCTAGTAAAATAGTAACATTAATCAAGCTTAATGTCAAATATTTTATACACTTTGTATATAGTACTTGATACAATGCGTTATTATTTTTGCTGATACATACTTTTGCAGACAAAAAAAGAGCCTCACACTCGTTCATGGTGAAGGCTCGTAAACTTCAATAATTTACAGGTTCATACTATTATAAACACACTCTGAAGAAAAACCCCAATGCTTACCACATGGCCATATGTCCATCCGCTCTTGACTCGGTGCCACCAGCCAGAATCCCGTCCTTACTTCTCCAGATGATTTGACCACGTCCAAAACTAGATGTATCCATCGACCATCGAATGTTATGTCCTCTACGCGCTAATTCTTGAGCAATCGACTCAGGAAAGGAGTGTTCAATCTCAATGGTTTTTCCATTAATCCATTGCCAACGTGGCGCATCAAGAGTAGCTTGAGGATTCAAATGATAATCGACAGTATTCATAATCACTTGGACATGCCCTTGAGGTTGCATGAAGCCTCCCATCACTCCAAAGGGGCCCACAGGAAGGCTATCTTTTGTTAAGAAGCCTGGAATGATAGTATGGTAAGGCCTTTTACCTGGTTGAAGACAATTGTCATGGTTCGGATCCAAAGAAAAGTTGTTTCCGCGATTATGTAGACTAATCCCTGTTTTTGGTACAACCAAGCCAGAACCAAAGCCCTTATAATTACTCTGAATATACGAAACCATGTTCCCTTCGTCATCTGCGGTTGCTAAATAGACCGTCCCGCCTTTGGATGGGTTTCCAGGTTCAGGTTGAATCGCTCTATCTCCAATTTGTTTCCGGCGTTCCTCAGCATACTCATCTGATAACAGTTCCTCAATACTTACCTTCATTTGAGAGGGATCGGCAATGTACTTCTTCCCGTCGGCAAACGCCAGCTTAAGTGCTTCGATTTGCCGATGATAAGAGTCGGTGCTCTCTTTGAATTCGAATTCAAACCCTTTTAAAGAATTTAAGGCCATTAAAGCCACAAGTCCATGTCCATTGGGCGGAATTTCCCAGACCTTATACCCACGATAATTGATGGAGATCGGGGTTACCCATTCCGGAGTGTAAGCCGCCAAGTCATCTGCTCTCAGAAAACCACCGTGCAGCTTAGAGAATTGATCGATTTTCTCCGCGATTTCTCCACTATAAAACGATCGGGCGTTTGTTTCGGCAATCGATTGCAAGGTGCGGGCGTGATCTTGAGAACTCCAAAGCTCACCAATTTTTGGAGCACGCCCTTGAGGAGAGAATGTCTTAAACCAGTTTTTGAATTGCTCGTCTTTAAGATTCACCGCATATCGGTCGAAAGCGATCTCCCAATTCTTCCCCACAGTTGGGGATACGGGATAACCTTGTTCGGCATACGAAATCGCAGGTTGCATCGCTTTGGTCAGAGGAAGCTTACCGAAACGGGTAGATAACTCAGCCCAGGCAGCGGGCGCTCCCGGAACGGTAACGGGATACCATCCATAGGTAGGCATTTCTTGGTGTCCAGCTTTTTTCAAGGCTTGCAACGTGAGCAGTTGGGGGGCAGGGCCGCTGGCGTTAAGTCCAAAAAGTTGCCCCTTAGTCCAGACCAAAGCAAATGCATCCCCTCCTATTCCATTTGAGGTCGGCTCAACAACCGTAAGACAGGCCGCTGTGGCAATCGCCGCGTCAATGGCATTTCCACCCTTTCTTAAGACCGATAACCCTGCTTCGGCCGCAAGGGGCTGAGAAGTGGCAACCATACCATTTTTGGCGTAGGCGGTCATTCGACGTGAGGCATAAGGATTATAAAGCGTATCAAAATTAAGCATCTTACGCATTCCTCCACTACTTGTATTTCTGTATTAGCTTGGCATTAGCCCCTAGTTGAACAATGATTACTCGTCCTTACACAAATCCTATAATCAAGCAACAAACTGTACTCAGTAAGTAGGATAAGAAGGCCACAATTTGGTCTGAGCACCTCTCTATATGATCGAAAAGACCTGTACTATTTTACCATTTTGTTCCACATTTTTAAAGTAGTGCATATTATGTGGTATCACTGGAAGGGAGGAAATTCAAATGGCATTTGATAACGTTGGTGGAGCAGCTTATGGTGGCGGAAAAGGCTTAGGCGCAGGGATCGCCGCAGTTGTAGTCATAATTCTTCTTCTAATCGCAATGGGAATTGTATTTTAATTTAGAAAGGTGGAACTTCTTATGTACGGAATGGGTTATGGTGGAATGACCGGAGCATGTTGTCCTCAACCTGTTGCACCAGTTGCTGCAGCTTGTGGCGGCTATGGTGTTGGCGTAGGCGCAGGTGTAGGAGTAGGCATTATCGCAATCGCTATTTTGATTCTTATCGCATTAGGCGTCATTTTCTAAAATGACGTCTGAGATATCTAATAAATGGAGATACTAATGATTCTGATATAATCTAAGAGGGCTACCACTTCATATGTGGTAGCCTTTAACTAATTTGAATTAGAACCTAATGACATAGTTGTTTCAATCTTTTGACATACTTTTGACAAATATTCTTACTATAATTCAATCATAAGTTAAATCAAATAACAAAAGGAGTGCATAAACCATGAAAAAGTTCAAATCTTACATTGCTGCAGCCACGATCGTGGGACTCTTAGGGGTAACCGGAACAGCCTTCGCTGCCATAACTGGTCAGACTCCAGCAGAAATCACAGCTGGCTTGACTGGAAAAACCGTAGATCAAGTTACCTCGGAAAGAGCTACAGGAAAAACCTATGGTACCATCGCTAGCGAAGCCGGAAAGTTAGACGAGTTCAAAGCTCAGACTCTTGAACAAAAGAAAGCCATCCTTGACCAAAGAGTCAAAGATGGCAACCTCACTCAGGCACAAGCAGATGCTATGCTCAACTCCATAGCGACGAATCAAGCCACCTGCGACGGAACCAGTACTGCCAGATTAGGAAGAAGCATGGGAGCTGGATTTGGTCAAGGGCAAGGAATGGGTCTGGGGCAAGGTCAAAAACGAGGGCAAGGGATGGGCAATGGCTATGGCCAACGTAACGGAGGCGGCTTCGGCGGTGGAATGGGCAGTGCAGCTACACTGAACTAAGCTACCCAATTCATTTAAAAAATACGGCTGGGAGATTATGATGTTCCTGGTTGGAGAAAATGTAACTTAGCCTATACGTTGCCACGTTGGCAGTTAGAGGAAAACAGAGGACAGGTTGCTTGTTTCGGTTGAAACAAGCAACCTGTCCCTCTGTTTCCCTTGGTAAAGATAAGTATATACTACGTTACCACAAGCCAATAACTTTCCAATACGCTAAACCAATCGTAAGATAGACCACAGTTGCTAATAAGGTCACTACAAAACCGATCTTCCACCAAGTTGTTTTTTCCACATAACCTGTACCCATCAGTAAAGGGCCTAATCCATTCCCATAATGTGTTAAAGTCGAAGAAATCACCATGAGAAAAGCAACTAGGAACACAGCTGGATACTTTGGAGCCCCAGTGACTGCTACAAAGCTGAAGATAACCGGTGCAAAGGTGGCGACATAACCGACGAGTGACGGGAAAAAATAGTGAGGAATGATCGCTAACAGCGCGATAATCACAAACGTGCTAAACGTTCCTATTCCCTGGGGTAGGGTACCTTCCATCACACTGGTCAACCACTTAAAAAAACCAAGATTACCAAGTGCTGACGATAAACCAATAATTCCTCCGAACCAGATCAGAATTCCCCAGGTCTCCTTCGAGTCAGCTATATCCTGCCATTGGATCACATCGGTTAGAATCATGATCGTGACCCCGAGGAATGCCACAAGCGTCGTATCAATTTGTGTCATGCTACTAGTGGCCCATAAAACCAAACATAGCATAAAAGTCACTCCAACGATTATTTCCCTTTTTGTGACTGAACCCAAGGCTTTAAGTTGTTCACGGGCCATTCCCCGAACCTCTTCAACAGAAGTTAATTCAGGGGGATACATAATATAGACAATAATTGGAATGAGGACAAAGACGAGGAACCCAGGAACTGCTGCCAGTGTCCACAAGCTCCAGCTCACATTAACTCCTAAAATCTGCGCAGCGAGTTTCATTGAAAGGAGATTCGGACCCATTCCCGTCAGAAACAAACTTCCTGCAACCATATCCATCATATAGAGCAAGACCGTAAGATAAGCGCCTAGCCGACGGGGATTCTCGTAAGGTTTGGAACCGACGACCTCAAATACTCCTTGGGCCAAGGGATAAACCAAGCCTCCCACACGAGCCGGGGCTCCCGGAATCGTCGTTGCCAGCATGAGATCGGTGACCCCAAGAACATACCCTAGTCCGAGACTGCTTTTACCAAATGCTTTGATAAGAATGAGTCCAACGCGTTTTGCCAAGCCACTTTTTTTAAACCCCAGACTCATCATAATAGCCACCACAATCAGCCATACAGTAGTATCTGTATAGCCCACTAAAACATCTTTTATTGGAACGACGAAAAGACCTGCAGCCGTTACTCCGACAAAAATAGCACTTGCCTCCGGAAGTCCTTGCAACATCAGCATGAGAATTGTCCCTGCAAAGATCCCGAATAACTTCCAAGCCTGCACCTCTAAGCCATTTGGAACTGGAATAATAAAGAAGAGGACTGCAAACAAGATGGGGATGAGGATTTTTAGAGTTCGCCCGCTCAATAGGTCATGAGTAGTCGGAACCTTAATGGTCTGGCTCATACATCACTCATCCTTATGATTTTAGTTTTATAACCTTTTGCGAGGTCAAAGCTCAGGATCTAAGCAAAAGATAGTATCCTTGATCAAGCCTAAGCGTGGTTTAATTCGGGGCAAGCTCAAAAACTACGCTATAGTAATTCTCCCCTAACGAAAATTTATCGAAGGTTATTAATCCTTTGCTATTTCCTATTTCTTCTACATACTCTTCAGAAATCCTATGGTCAACGGGTGGCCCCATGGGTGTTTTTCTCTTATGAAACTCAATTATCATAAGCTTACCCTTTGGTTTTAGAATTCGTTTTATCTCATCAAGCATTAATTCTTTATTTTCGATTTCATGAAGTACGGTTATCATGATCGCCATATCACAGCTATGATCATCTAAGGGAAGTATAGTATAGTAGACTCGACCTTCTTGATTTTCAGGTTTTTAATATTGCGCTCAGCCATTCTACTCTTAAGTAATTCTATCATACTATCAGATATTTCAAGTGCATAGATATCATTCTTGCTTATTTCTGTAGCTGGAAAAGTAAATACCCCCGTCCCAGCTCCAATGTCACACAGTATCATGTTTTCTTTAAATCCTGCTTTGATTAATGAATTCTTCGGATTAAGCTCTACTATCCTTATGTGATTTTCAAATTTGAGTGTTTTATCGTTCATTCAACTTATCTCCTTAGTTTAGTTTTGGCCCCATTCTGGGCATTGCGCTTGAAATTTTTCTATACGAGCAGTTATATGATCTAGATTCATTATAACACTTACTGTTTCCATACTTATTTATTGAGATTAGATCTTCGTGAGCACTTTTGCCAACTTGGCGTAATTGACGACAACTCCATCATCCAGATCAATTTCAATCTGCTGGTCGGCGAGATTATGAATCACTTCATCATATTTCTTTAGCTCATCCATCTGTTTGGTTAGGGCTTTCAAGCGTTTTGTCGTTTTGGCCTTTTCAGGTGGAGAGTCTTCAGACACCAGCACTTGTTTTAAGCGCAGACACTCTGCTTCAAGTTTATTTTGCAGGGGGTGTAGATAATCCGTACGTACCCGAGATACCGTATTTCTGTCATAGCGGTGCATATAAACTAGGGCGTTAAAGCCTTGTTCCTTGCCAGATGTGAATAACCAGTAAATCGGCCTTTTCTTATAGATTTGAACATGATTCTTGTAGAATTCCTTGAGAAAATAGCGGCGTATACAATCTTTGCTAGTCTCATTGACCTTTCTGCCTATAGATTCGGCAATGTAGTCGAGATTTGCAGCCATGGTATTCCTGCCAAAGGTGACTTCTACGAACTTCACAAATCGAGTCACAATATCATCCTCAAAATAGGGATCACCTAAGACAGGAAGAATACCATCGTCTTCTGCCTTAAAGACTTTGTATCTTTGTGGATCGAACTTTCCACCGGCGAAGACTAACCCTTCCTCATCGAGAGAATATCTGCCCAGTATACAACCTACGGCATAGGAGATATAGGATTTAATGTCCCGCTCTTGGTCGGCTTTGTTAATGGTTACCTCAGTTTCTTCAATTTCAGGAGTAAGTTCGTCTTGTAAGCCATATGCCTGAATGAATATATTGTTGATCTCTTCTTCTTTGGTTTTTAATGAATTGAAATTTTCTTCCGAGAATGCTGACCATTGATTATAACTTTCTTCAAGAGTGTTAAATTTGTGCCTTACAAAGGGATGACTAATAAAGTCCCAAGAAGTTTCGAAAGAATCCCAGTCATTCTTTGCAAGCCGAATCAATTCTCTCACACTTCTATTATAGTTAGGGTCCTTATAAATATTTTCTATGGAGTTCGGAAGTGGAAGACGAACAACATCTGCTATCTGAAGGTTGATTGTTGGGTTTAATAACTTAAAGATAGTTCTGGCAGGTTTTGAATTCAGACATCCTAAGATAAATAATCGTTTATCTTCATCTGCGAAAACCCCTGGACCACCTGAGTCGTACAAACAACCTTCTGGAATCCATCTCATGCTAAATGGTCCGCTCGTAATATATGAAAAACCTACAGACGGCAGATAATAGTAACTCATATTTACTATAGTTCTCGTATATGATTTATTGATTGTTTTGGCATACGCAATAACTTCCTTACCAGAATCCTCCCAGTTTATTACATGGTCAAGATATCCATACCATTTTCTGTAACCACCACCTTTGCTATATGGAAACCACTTAGCTCTAGATTCTAAAGCTTCTAATTCATTATGAGCCTGTTTAAATATTGTGGTAATCGCTACTTCATGCCAATATCTGAGAAACCGATTATTATCAGATGTTGTCATACCTCTTTTCACTTCAGCAAAATGGTCAAGTGGTATTCCGTGCTCAAATATTGCTAGGATTCTAGGGCTTGCCCAATAAGCAATTGGAGAACCAGGTATTTTTTTAAAGACCCTCTTATCTGCCCTAAACCAATTTGCACGATCATGAAACTTATTTTCCTTGGCTTCTGCTGAATTGTAGTCAACAAGGCGCACATAGGTCCCTATCGCATTTTGGACTAAGCAATTTCTTAACACAAAGGCCGTAGCTTGAACTACTTGTCCACCAATCTCTTCAAACGCTCTGGGACCAAGATGATTCATTGAACTTATTAAAAGATTAGAAAAAATTTTTTCTCGCAACTTCTCCATACTGGATAGAAACATCCAAGAATGTTGAGTAACCATTGAGATATAGCCATTTTTCATGCAATCCTCAAGACACTTTTCAATAAATACCGCGAACAAATCGCTTTTACTATTAGCAAAGTTCTTATCTATATAATCCGACAGCCTGGGGTTCATTCCCTTTCTTCCCATATAAGGCGGATTAGTACATACCACGTGATACTTAGAACCCATGATCTTCACCTGGAGCAGAATCCCAGGCAGCTTTTCCAGGATAATGTCCCGATAGGCTACCTCCAATGAATCCCTTGCCACACTGTTTTTTATTTTATCCAATCTTTGATCCAGAAACTCCAACTCTAGTTCCCGTACATCTAAAATTGAGCCAAATTCCTTAGCATCCCTAAAAGTATTAACTAAATAGGAAATAAGATCTTGCTGACGATTCTGCTCAAGTTTCATTGCCTCCCTATCTACCAGAATCTTTCTTACCTCATCTCCCATCCAGTTACTCTCTTGAATGGCACAGATATTCAGCTTAATATTTTCTTTAAATATCCCTCGGTTCTTACTCCTTGCCTTCATCATGACGGCAAAGGATGCCAATTGAGCGGCACGGTCATCGATATCTAAACCATAAAGGTTATTTTCCAGAATCAACTTGGGAACATCCGCTTCCATATATCCGTAACTCGTATAGATTTCATACAGTAACTCAAAGGCATAGACAAGAATATGCCCTGATCCACAGCAAGGGTCTAAGACTTTAATATCTAATGGATTAAGGTCAGGATTTATTAGTGTTTCGAGTTCTCGTTGCACCTCGGGTTCTTGGGCAGCTTCCTCAATGTAATACTTCCACTGACCTTTCAGATCCTGATTGGGGTGGGATTCCAGCCACAGTCTGCCCAAGGAGTTCTCCACCATGTATTGGACAATCCATTTCGGCGTAAACAGTTGAGTAGCTGCCGGGATATTTTCCTTGGTAATTTTCTTATTATTCTTCAGATCGGCAAAGACTTTATCCTTCTTCTCAGAAATGTAATACTGATGTAGCCAACTGATTACCTCGACTTCTTTCCAATCTTCCTCAGGGATGGCAGTCACTAACTCTCGGATGACAGACCCATCCTTTAATAGATTGTTGGGAAAGATCAGTTCGGTATAATCTGATATCGTCTCAAACATAAAGGGCAAAAACTCATTTAACTCATTGCATTGGTGAATAATAACATCCGGTTCCACACTATTTGGATCGATAGAGGGCAAGACCCGCCCTCCTTTGGGCAGGTAGTCGTTGACCTCCATGAAACGCAAGGCAATAAAACGGTTAAACCATGTGTAGGCAATCTCAGCGATGACCTGGTCATAGCCTTTTTGCTCAATTTCCTTGATCAGCTTATCCCGTTGTAGCTTAAGGGCTTTTTCTTGAGGAATATCGCTAAGGATGATATGACTCATTTCTTGCTTGAATTCTGTAAAACTCTGTGCTGTAATGCCTATTTGAAATGCCTTTTGCCTGACTTGCTCGGTCAGCTTCTTTTGCGCATTGACGGCATAATTTTTTAGGGCTAATTTATCCAAAAGTGCGCCTCCTACTATAACAAGCCTAAAACTTCGCTTAGCACGAATATCGCTCTAGTTTATGGGCAAGACGGCAATGCTCCACTATAGTAATCCCTTTTCCGCACAACTAACATAGGCTTCTCCTGCAGCAATAATGTGGTCCAGCACGGATATAGAAATTTGTTCTAAAGCAACTTGAATTCTTTTCGTCACTTCAATATCTTGCGGCGAAGGAGTTGGATTCCCTCCAGGATGGTTATGTGCAAGAATGACACTGTGAGCTTTATGTCGCAAGGCCGTTTCCACAATGACCCTTGGGTAAACTGATGCTTGGTCAATTGTCCCCTCATGGACAAGCGCCGGATATATCACGTTATGTCGGGCATCCAGACAGATCACATAAAAAACTTCATAGGTTCTTCCCGCACAGAGTGTTAAGACATACTCCCCTGCTTTGGCGGTGCTATTGAGGGTAGGTCTTGTTCCCCAACGATCTTTCAGATAAATTCGAGCCAAAGAAGGCATAAAAGCTAACAAAATAGCAGAGTTTTCTCCCAAACCCGGAGTCTTAGCCAGATCCTTAGGGTCAGCTTCCAAAACTCCAGACAAAGAACCATATTTATTAATCAAAGAATGAGCGAGTTCGTTAGTATCCTTTCTTGGTATGGCATAAAACAACAGAAGTTCTAAAATTTGATGATCTTCGAAACCATCTAATCCTTCTTCAAGAAATCTATTTTTCAATCTGTTTCTGTGTCCTTGATGCATGGATTAACGCCATTCCTTTCGTTTTATGGTCAAGTTCTATCCCTTTCGGTATTTCTACACTTTTCCAGATTAACCTGCTTTTGTGTTTAATTTATCTTATCTTCTTGTCTAGAGAACCACTAAATTCATATAGAAAACAACAATAGAGCCCTTCAGGGCTCTTGGGTAATTATATCGTTATTAATTCATCTTAATTCTTGTAGCCTGCTACAAGTTATTCTAGATCGCGAAATTTAAAGGGCGGATACGAGAAACTATAGTATTACTTTACTTCTGCTTTGAAACCGATAATTAGCTCGCTGTTCCTTACAACTAGGGGACGGATAATTGCTTTTGGATTTGACGAGAGAAAACTTGCTACAGCCGATTCGTTATACTCCTCAAGTTCTTTTCCAAGTTCCTTATATGTTTTGCTCTTTTTGTTGAGCAGACTCTGAACGGGAATCCCCCCAAGATTAGCTAAGTCAGTAAGTTCTTCAACCGAGAGAGGGCTTTTCACAATGTTCCGATATTCAAACTCCACATTCTGTTGCAGAAGACCCGCTTCTGCTTTACGGCAAGTCGTTCACTGGGGAAAACAATAAAATGTCAGCATTTTTCCTCCTTCTGTGGGTTAACTGTTGGCGTTTATTCGAAGAACCACACTTATGGTCGGATGTGGTTGATGTAGTCAATTATTTAGCGTAAGCACCCCCATTGGCAAAAGCTTTCGGGGCGCTTAAGCATATGTTATGCTTCTACCTTAAAAATTAAGTCGTCCAGAGCACGCTTCGGCACATGATGAATTCCTTGCTGATCTCTCCAATACTTAATGTCTCCAGATTCATTCACTTCCTCTATGACCACCACTTCTTTAGGTTTCCCTAAAGCAATCACCGTCGCGATGGCAAAATGCTCAGGTAAGTGTAGTTCTTGGGCTAGGGCGACACGATCAATGGAATTGAATTGGCATCCTCCTAACCCTTTTTCTGTGGCACCTAACAAGATGCTCTGAACGGCAATCCCATGATCCCAAAAGAAACCTTTGCTAATACTCTGATCATGAAGCACGACCACATAGGCACTTGGCCTCTCTCCTTCTTCTGGTCCATCCCAATCTTTATAGTAACCAGCCCATTTTAGTGTTTTGAAAATCCGCTTATTTGTTTCGAGTGTCTGGGATAAAACGAACTTTAGAGACTGGAGGTTCCCACCCGTTGAAGAAAGTCTTGCTAGATCAATGAGTTCTCTTAAGGTCTCCTGGCTTACCTCTACGTCCTGATAAAATCGACGATAGGTTCGGTTTTTAGCAATAAGTTCACGAATCATCATTATATCCCTCCTCGTATTTAGTATATCTTCTAGTGTGAAAAAGACCATAGCTAAGTTTGTTCTAATTTACTTCACTGCAGCAATTGGTTTACACCAAATTAGATACCAAAAATAAGATCCCTCAGGCAGATTTGTACCTGTAGACTCTTATTGGATTGGATGACTTCATATTTCGCCTTGACATCAATCTTCTTGAAATTTTAAGCCTACAAATTTTTCTTTACCTTAACGGCAGTCCCGTAAACAAGTATTTCTGCTGCCCCCTGCATTACATTTGAGGTTGCAAAGCGAATATTAATAATGGCATGAGCTCCCAGATTTTCGGCCTCCGATACCATTTTGCCGGTAGATATTTGTCGGGATTCGTCGAGCATTTTACTGTATTCTTTTAATTCTCCACCGACAATTTGTCTAAAAGCAGCTAATATGTCTTTTCCCACATGCTTCGCTCTGATGGTACTTCCTTTAACTAATCCCAAGGACTCAGTTATTTCATAACCCGGTAGATAGTCAATATTTATTAAGATCATTTTTTTCGCCCTCCTTATCTTTAATTCTCTCCTTGATTAGTAGTATTAACAACAGTCCAGCGCTTATCACACCTAGAACGATAGCTACAATTACAATAATTGGAATCAATGAAGGAGAAATAAAAGCCATACCCATTATTCCAAAAAAGTACAAAGCTATACAGAAAACCAGTACCCAACTTAGGAGTTTAATCATCTATTTCCCCCCTTACTGCGGATCATCTCTATTGTTCTTCATTATAGCATGTCATATTCAAGGTGTACTCTATACTTAATAATTTTGCGTTAGGGAAATTGCCCAGTGACGAGTTCATTGCCTACTTTAATTTTTCTGTTTTTTCCTGCATATATAAACACTGCTAAGGTGATCTAGCGTATTTTCGCTCCAAAAGGGATGAGCCCAAGTGTAGCAAATTTAAAATGCTGAAGTCCAAAGGGTATACCTATAATTGTTAGACAAAAAATAGCACCGATAACGAGATGAGCAATAGCAAACTCCCACCCGAATACAACGAGCCAGATAATGTTAAAAATTAATCCTCCTGCCCCGAAATGTCCGAGTTCTATTTCTTTTCCAAAAGGCCACAAGACAAACTTCGAAATCTTAAAACATTGAACACCAAAAGGTATGCCAATTATTGTTACACACAGGATTAACCCTGCTAAAAGCCAAATAATCGAGGCAATGATCCCTCCAAATAATAGCCAAATGAGATTCCCAATGAGATTCATGGTCTTCCTCCATTTCCTTATACTCTACTATATACTCTATACTTTCTATTCTGGTTTATAGTGCAAAGTTCATTCTTCTTACCTCATACCCTTACCCTTACCCTTACCCAGTATGGTAGTGATAAATGATAATCTATGGTGTTTAAATAAGTGCCATAATTACTCACTTCGGAGCTTAATGTCTGGAGGTGATCTTTTGAAACATCACCAAGAGCCCAACGCAAAGTCTATAGATTGAATCAATATTAAGATTATCTTCCGCTGTCGTATCAAAAAAAACATTGAGTTTGGATTCTAGATCCTCTTCTGGCTTGGTATAACAAATAAGAATTGGTAGCTTTGGCAGAGGGTGCAATACAAGGGAAATATCAGAGGTGAAAGTTGTTTCCACAGGCTTGCCGTTAAAAATATAAATCATGTCCTCAATAAGATCCGGATGGGTATCTGTAAGTTGTTTTAAAGGTTTTTCAAACCTTTGTTCAAAAAAGGCATCCCATACGGTCTCATTACTAAGTTCCCTGAAAGAAACCCATTTTCCGGAAAGCTCTTTTCCTGCACTATCAATAATATAATTGAGTAGGGGAACCATTACCCAGACATTGTTATGGCATTCCGTTATAATAGTTCCCTCCGAACTGACCGTGAAGTCCTTTCCAAGGCACTTAATGGTCAAATCATCTCCAGAAAGCCTAGCCCCCAATCGTTCTACAGATGCAGAGAAATCTACTGTGACAATCTCTCTTTTCAACGGTTCGAGTACTTGCTTCAGTTGCTCTTCTGGAGTCATTTGTTTAATAATTTTCCCATCAAGTTCCTCAATGATCCTGCTTTCCAGATGAGGGCACTCAGCGAGACGTTTTTGCCCCTTTATCACCGCAGCAGCAAACGCCAGGCAGGTTGCCACCTCACACTCTTTGCAATTTGATTTTGGGAGTAACTTGTAGATTTCCAGTGGATTATCTAGTTGTGACATATACATTTCCCCTTCCTGTAGGATATTAATTCAAAAGTAATAAACTAGAGAGTTGGACCTCGCACATAATTCTTCCTTAATCTAGATTCTCTATTAACTCTCTTTTTCCTTTCTTGATAGAACTTATTTCAATCTTCTTAAGTACTTTAACCAGAATATTTAATCTAACCTCGGACAAGTTCCTTGCCTAAATGCTATGCTCAAACCATCTACTTTGAAAGAGGTTAAAGTCGTTATGAATGGGCAATCCTGACTCTCTTGAGCCCCGGTTATCCACCTTCTCCGAGCCCTACAAAGCCTGTACGGCCGCTAAACTCTTCTTGAATGAAGCAGTAAATCTGATTATGCAAAATCATCGCCATTTTGTCTAACCTCAAGAAGCCCTAGAAGCCAACAGTAGATTACTGGCTTCCAGGGCTTCTTTGTTATGATTGATTAAGGGCCTAGCTCAAAGGCATCTGGGCCTGCATGGCCAGCATTAGCCGCCTTTCAACGTCTTGCCAGTTCACTAATTGCCACCAAGCTGTTACGTAATCTTTGCGTTTGTTCTGGTAATCTAGGTAATAAGCATGCTCCCAGACATCCAGGACAAGTATGGGAATACCACCCGCTTGAAATAAATCCTGATGCTTTTCAATGGTTAGAATTTCTAATCTTCCCCAGGCCGGTTGCCATACAAGCAAGGCCCATCCGGATGCTTCAACATTGATTGCGGCTTCTGTAAACTGTTCCCCAAAAATAGCCAGACTATCAAAATAGCTCATGATATGTTTGATCGTTTGCGCCCCGGGGGTCTCCCACCTGTTTCCCAAGGGAGCCATTGAAGTCCAATAAATACTATGTAAAATATGCCCTGACCCGTGAAAAGCGAGTTCCCTTTCCCAATGTTTGATTAAGGAAAAATCCCGTTTTCGCCTTGCCTCGCTCAGTTTAAGTTCAGCTTTGTTCAAACCTTCCACATAAGCCTTATGATGTAGGTCATGGTGAATTTGTAATAATCTAGAACTGATCACAGGCTCAAGAGCATTATACGCATAAGCAAGCTTAGGTAACTGATGTTGCCCCATTGGCACTATCATAGAATGCATATAAATTAGACCCTCCTTCACACTCTCCAATTACTTGGTTCAATAATTGGTAGTCTTCCATTCTAGTTATAGATTATTACGTGGTCACAACGTTAGAACCGGAGCGTTGCTTGCCCTACAGACTAATCCTATTACATAGTCATTATTGTCTGAAGTATCGGTAATCCATAATAAACAAGGGCAATAATAATCGCTATAGTAATCGCCAATTTAAATAACTTTTTTAGAATAAAGCCCACAGCAGCGATTCCTAAACCTAGCATCAGTATTTCTTGTAACCCTAGCCCAGCGGTAAAAGTCTCCATAAATTCCCCTCTCTCCTATTGCTCTTAATCTTTAATCTTTAATCTTTTAGCATTTAGCATTTATACTCCACAATCATAACACGCGCTTCAAAAAGAAGAAATAAGCGGTAAAACACATGAAACAGTGAAATTGACCCCTTGGTTCGCTACCCTAAGTCATTCGCAAGTTGAAGTAGACTCATGGGGGTTCCAACGTCTAACCTCCCTAATTCAGGACTGCCGAGAATCCGGGCATTTTCATGAGTCGCCATACGGTAGACTTCGAGCTTCGGGATTCCTGCTTGAATCATCCAGTCTATCTCATCATACAGGCTCTCAGCGTGAGGTACTTTATAAGCACCGGCATCTGTGCCAACACCTAATCGGACGTTTAAATGATAGGCCTCTTGAATTTTAGTAAGTTGTGCCTCCTGAATCCTTTTCAAAGTGTTGATTTCATGGGCAGAGTAACGATCATTTGGATATTTTAAGAGATTTCCGATCGGTGCAACCGTTGGGACCCAAGCAATTCCTTTTTCTCTCATCCGCTCAAGTTGTCTGGTCGTCATATAATATCCGTGTTCGATGGAATCGACCCCAGCTGTGATAGCCATCGAAATTCCCTCATCCCCACTGGCATGTGCCATGACAGGTGTTCCAAGTCTATGTGCTGCATTTACCAACTCTTTTAAATCCGCAACCGACCACTGAGTTGGACCCACCTTCTGATAATCATCAAAGCGGATCAGTCCAGTCACAACTACTTTAAGTTGGTCTAGGCCTTGGTCGAAGAAGTCCCTCTCCTTTGCCTGCCACTCTAAAATATCCTTAAAGCCACGACCAAGAAAACGACCATACATTCCTACTCGGTTCACAGCCTCATGCACTGAAATGACCTTAGGTCCTGGCCAAACTCCTTCATTGACCCTGTTTTTGGCGAGCCATGAAAAGCCAGGTAAATCGCCGCCATCTCGAATAGCCACAATTCCCCTTTCTAGATAGTGCCTCAAAAATCCTTGCATATTTTCCTCGATCAAGCAAGGCTGTGCCCAATTCTCCAAGCACTGATAAAAATCAAGGCTGTCTAACGCTAAATGCACATGGGCATCTATCCATCCAGGCAAGAGAAAATAGGAATCCCAACGCAGTATACTATTAGGATAACTCTCTAAAAGATTCAATGGCTCAATTGAGTTAACCTTGCCTTCCTTCCATGTTAAAATAGTGGGCTGTGAGCATAAACCTAGTTCCTGGCTCCAATACCCTGCGACGACTGCTTCTCCCTCATCAGGAATCTCTAAGATTTTTTGTATTGCACTGCACGAAATATACATCGCCCTATACCTCAAGCGTGTATTTCAAGGTTTTTGTTACAACATCCATATCCATAATCTGCTTCCTTTCCAGAGTGTATCATTTTGAGTTAAATAATCTTCAACGGGTCGCAGCATTGCCCTCATCGGGTATAAATGAGCCGAGTAAAGTACAGAGTACTATTGATACCTTTAAATATCTTTAGATTTGTCAGTCTATAGACACTGAATACGTTTGGTTTCTAGACCATAATATTTTAACACCAAATTCCTGGCTGAAAGGATTGATAATTATTAAAAGCAACCATACCCTACCCAGAGAAACGGTACGTCGTTATGAGCAACTTAGCCCTTTTGAACTGAAGGACAAATTAATTAGCCTCGCCAATAAACATGGAGATACAAGCATCTGGTCAATGCTCAATGCTGGCAGAGGCAATCCGAACTGGACAGCAGCAACACCCCGAGAAGGGTTCTTTACTTTAGGGCAATTTGCTATAGATGAAACTCGTAACGTTTGGCAAGATAAAGACCTTGCTGGCATGCCTAAAACCGAAGGCCTTGCGGAACGTTTGAAAGAATATCTAGAAGAGCATCACGATGCACCAGGAGTCGATTTTCTCAAAGACGTCCTTGATTATGGCTCAATCACTTGGGGATTTAACCCAAATGCCTGGATACATGAGCTCGTGGATGGCATTCTCGGCGATAACTACCCGGTACCAGATCGCATGCTGGTTCACCTTGAACAGGTTGTGCATGATTATCTTATTCAAGAAATGTGTAATAACCAATCTCCACCCGGCAAATACGACCTGTTCGCTGTTGAAGGCGGGACCGCCGCCATGTGTTATATTTTTGACTCGCTAATTGCCAATAAGTTACTTTCGATGGGTGACAAAATTGCACTAATGGTCCCTACTTTTACCCCCTATCTTGAGATTCCCCATTTAACGCGTTATAATTTTGAAATTCTTCGAATTAATGCTCTGGAAATGGACGAGAGAGGGGTTCACACTTGGCAATATACCAATTCCGAGCTCGATAAACTTGCTAATTCCAGTATAAAAGCTTTATATGTTGTTAACCCAAGCAATCCACCCTCAGTAGCCATACGAAACGAATCAAAAAACCGTATCATAGAGGTGGTTAAGAAGCAAAATCCAAACCTAATGATTATTACGGATGATGTCTATGGTACCTTTGTTGATAATTTCCGTTCTCTAATGGCTGAATTACCATATAATACACTTGGAGTTTACTCCTTCTCCAAGTATTTTGGGGCTACAGGTTGGCGACTGGGAGTCATCGCCGTTCATCAAGACAATATCTTTGACCAATTGGTAAGGGATCTGCCACGTGACAAAGCGGATGCCTTAGCTGAGCGTTATGGAATAATAACTTTATACCCGGAACGACTTCGATTTATCGACCGAATGGTGGCGGACAGTCGCCAGGTTGCCCTGAATCATACAGCGGGTCTATCTACGCCTCAGCAAGTTCAAATGGGACTATTTGCCCTCTTTGCCTTACTGGATCGGGAGAATCGTTACAAGAAATTAACTCAGGGGATTTGTCAACACCGACAAAAATTATTATACGAGGGCTTTGGACTAGAGTTGCGCACAGATCGGTTTGACGCGGCGTATTACAGTCAAATCGATTTATTGGTGTGGGCCAAAATTAAGTACGGCAATGAGTTCTGTGACTATTTAGAAGCTAACTATGAGCCTACTGATTTCCTTTTTCGTTTAGCAGAGGAATCTTCGATTGTGCTTCTTAACGGCAGCGGATTTGGCGGGCCAAAGTGGTCCATCAGGACTTCTCTTGCCAACTTAAATGACGAAGCTTATCGACAAATCGGTGAAACTGTTCAAAAAACCTTTGAAGAATACGCGACATCTTGGCGAGCATTTAAGGACTCGAAAGAGTAAACGCCCTGGACTAAACAATCATAAGCCTTTCAACCTTCGGACCGCTATTTCTCCCATCAAAGCATAACCCTCGATACTAGGATGGACGTCATCAACGAATAGTTGCGCACTCTGACCGACCTTTATCCTGTTTAGAAATGGAGAATAAAAATCTATTAAACTAATGCCTTTTTCAACCGCATAGCTGTTCAACCAATTCCGGTATTCAGTCAGGAATTGTTCTTCTTCTGGTAATAAGGACGGAGTAGGTAACCCTAAAATAGGGATCATCCCGTTGTGCCTACAATATTTCTCCATTACCTTAAAATTCGAGCTTACACTTTCCAGGGGGATCCTTTCGTAAGCATCATTAGCACCACCAAGAATAATAACATGGGTCGGAGCATACTCAAGTACATCCCGGCGGAAACGCGCACACATGCCGCTTGTGAAATCCCCGCAAATCCCTTGGTTTATCACATGGCATTTCAGTTCTTGAGCTAAATGTTCCACCCAAGACTCCTGCTTACTAAAGGGATACCCTTCAGTAATTGAATCTCCAATCGCAACTATTTTCATTGTATTTTTCATACCACCTTATTTTAGTTGTCTTCTAAGCCCAGCGAGCAGTTGATACTGTATTTATTATAACTTACCTGTATTCTTTAGGAAACTAATTACAAATCTTCTAAAGATAAACCCATAATTTGTTCAAAGGAAATGCCAATCCTAATTAAATAATACATGTACAAGACAAGGCTAGAAGCGATAATACGCTTCTAGCCTTGTCTTGTACCTTATAGTCGGATTATATTAGGCTTTATCATTCGTAATAACCTCAAATCAGCCATTAATCGAGAATTTCTAGATCATCTGGACTTTTATCCTTGGTTGGAATTATTGAGTCTCGTTCTTTCTCTGTTGTATTGGAGATGGGAGAATCTTTACGAGCATGAGTCGAGTTCGTTTCAGCGACTTGTTTAGATATTTTATTCTGCTTATGGTTCAAAGTTCTTCCTCCTTTTCTGCTCTTAGAATATAAACGCTATGGCAAAACTCAGTTTCTACCTAGAACCTCTTTGACCTTAATATAATAAGTATGTTAATAAAGCTGCTTAATTATGTAATTTCAAAGACAATACACCTATCCCCGTGGTCTGCTTTCTGTCCAGAAAGCCATAATCTACTGGCCCATTGACGATCTTCTCAATCGTCGATGGGCCTTCTGCATCAAGGACAATAACGTCCCATTAAAATGATTCTTCCCTTGCCGCTGTTTTAATACTTCCATACGAGGTATCATCGATTCTAATCTTTTAATCAATCAGACTCCACCTCAAATTCGAATGGCAGTATCGCCTTCTCATAACATTTAAAGAGCTCCAACCCTGGAATATTCAGCCCGAGGTCTACTTCACCTACTAAAGTAAATCCGCACTTTTCATATAGTTTAATAGCAGGGTGATTGTTCACCGATACATCAAGCCGAATAGCTTTCATTCTTTTCTTGTATGTCAAATCTACCGCAAACTTCATAAGCATCATTGCAATCCCACACCCGAAATAGTCCGGATGTACAGCGAGGGTATGTACGACAATTATCTCATTATTCTCAGCATTTACAGTCCACTGCAGCTTTTTGTAGGCCTCGTATTGGCAGTGATTAAGGATAATTGAACCGATAACACGGTCATTATCCTTAATGACATAGAGCGTATTAGTGGTAATTCCTTCAATAGCTGTTTCCTCATTAGGGTAAACATGCTTTTTCCACGAGGGATAATTTACACCTTTTTCAAGGGTAGTATTGAGTTCATTATAAAGACTTATTATTTTTGACAAATCGGCATTCTTTCCTTCTGTTATTGTAAATCCACTCGTTCTCATTTTCTCCCAGCCTCCTCTGATGATGGCTCATTTATCAACAAAAGAATCATAATCCTAACAGCATACTTTATGCAACTATTTTGCCTAGAAAATGAACGACCTGCCCTTTGTTTAACGATACGAATTCCGTGCCACTGTCAGGCATAGCATAATGTATGTGTAGCAAATCAGACAATTGAACTATATCGGACCTTAGTCAAGGAGTAGGAAGACTCTATTCTAAAAGTAAAAAGAGGCCGCGTTCGCGGCCTCTTACCTACAACCTATTTATTAAATCCCGTATAAATGTGGACGGCATCTCTTAAAAATTCTGCGGCACCTGGTTGTTTTTCATCATAATATGCCGTAAATCTCGGATCGTCGACATACATCTGAGCTAGTCCAGCGTGTGCTTCTTTCGAGTAGCTATCCCAATAAAAACACAACCACTGGCGATGGAGTTCAGCTGTTTTTTGGGCTAATTCACCAGCAGGATCCCCTGTTTTAAACGCAGCATGAAGGGTTTCGATAACCTCTGCAGCAAGCTTCGTCACCTCATCATATTGCTCTTGCGACATTCCTTTAACTTTTTGATTCGACTTATTAACCGTCTCATTCCCATATTTTTCACGGATCTCTTTGCCGTACTTAGCCTCATTGTCATCTACAAGCTTTTGTTTAAAGCCTTCAAACTTTTCTTTATCCTTCATATTAATTCTCCCTTCGGTAAGCACAATGGTCTTTTCTACATTGGAAATCAACGTCTCCAATTGCTCTCGTTTATCAAGAAGCTTCTCACGGTGTTCTCTCAGTGCCTGTACTCCGTTAAACGATGGCGCGGTTACAATATCTTTAATGCTTTCTAAGCTCACATCAAGCTCTCGATAAAAAAGAATCTGTTGCAACCGATCAACCTCAGCTTGCCCATAAATTCGATACCCTGACGAGTTAATTCTTGCCGGCTTAAGAATTCCTATTTCATCATAATATCTCAGAGTTCGGCTGCTGACCCCTGCCATCTGAGCTAACTTTTGCACTGTGTATTCCATGTGTTTCACCTCCTGACAAAAATAACTATACACCTTTACGCTACGTCAATGTAAATAGGTATTTTTTTAATGTTTTTTCAAACTGCGATAATAGCATATTACCGAAGTAATAAAGGCTGCCAAAATCTTTATAAGAAGATCGCTGGAGGTGTCTTCAAGTCCACCCTTAACCATATTTGCTTTAAAGAAGTAATCCCCTATAAACTCGAACATCTCCCATAAAGTACCTAAGGAAACTGAAAAGCTAAATGCAAATACTAGATTAAAAAGTATAAACCTCTGTTCACTAGTTTCTGGTTCCTTTCGGATAGTCCCTTTAATTAAATATAAGGCAATGATAACCGCAAAGCTCCCGAATATTGCGTGAAGAAATAAATCCCACCACCAAAGGTATAAATAGAATTTCTTAATTTCGCCCAAGTATTGAGCAAGAAAGATAAATATTAACATTATGGTTTGAAAGCTTGAAGGAAGTACTAGATTTTTTATATTTGCAATACGAGTAATTAGAAAAGGAAGAATGAGACATGCCATAGCAAGTAATGTCAAAGCTACATTCTTCCATTGACTTGTTGCAATACTAACGATAGCTGTAAGTATTAGAATTATCTCAAACAAGACAGCTATTCCGATAGAAAGCTTACTGTTTTGATTTTTCATTTAGCATATACTCCTTTAACTGTGCCTCACCTTGACAATATCTCTCAAGATTTATCGTGCCCTGAAAAAGCAAATACTAGAAGAGGTAACTACCTCAACTATCATTTGTAGGTCAATACTGTGGGGTTGATCATAATGAGCACAATTTAAGGATGTCTGTGATTAATCTCAAGAGATACAGAAAAGTCCGTCACCACCCGGTAACGGACCCTGCTAAGTGTCTTAACTACAATTTCGCGTATACTAAGATTTAAATCGAGGCACTACAAAATCTAAGATTAAAGCCATCCCTAATCCTGCTACAAAGCCTGTGAAAAACATCATTGAGAAAATCGCATTAGCTAGATCCGCAAATCCAACCTGCACCGTCTTCGCTAGGTAAAGATAATATAACCCAGCCAAGAAGCAAAGTAAAGCTGGTGAATATTTGACTGGCTTACCACCTATTGATACCCGCGATAGTAGGTATGTTATAAATGAAAAGAGTACCACGATTCCAAGTAGAATGAGTATGAATCTATCCATCACACTTCCCCCATACAACTTTTCTTTTAGTATTATACCTCTTTTTAATTCTTCTTACTTTCGTAAATATTCCTAGAGCTGAGGCTATAATCTCACTCTGAAAATGCAGAGAATTAAAGCTCTGACTTTGCTTTGATGTTAAGGGATTTCATTGGTATAGCATGATCTTTCCGCTCTCTCTCGCTCTCATTCCTTACGTAATTAACCGAGGTGCGAAGCGGCACTTCCTTAAGGAAGAAGGTCAGTATGAACGCCACAACCAAGACGATGGCTCCGGCTAAAAAGACATTAGCTAAGGAAGCAGCTAAAGCCTCCCGTAACCCTTCAATGAGTTGTGTAAATACTGACTGTATCGGAGCTGGCAAGATATTTTGAATCTCAAGAAGTTTGGGCCGTCAAGAAGAATCTGGGGATTTTGGAATTGGGCTAGCTTATCAGCCATCGCTGGATCTAAAGCTGACGAATTGATACTATCACCAATAGCGGCAACTCCTGTCATTTTGCGTGCAATGCTTGAGGATAGAATGGTTCCCATCACAGCAATACCAATCGTTCCGCCAAGGTTACGGAATAATTGCACGGAAGCTGTACCCACTCCCAGATCCTTTGAATCGACCGAATTTTGGACTGCGATCATGAAGACAGGCATCCCCAGTCCGAGACCAAAACCGAATATAAACATACTGAGCGCAGCCACTGGGATGCTGTTCATGACAGTCATGAGCAGCATGCCCAAGACCATAATGGCGGTTCCGAGGAGAGCCATATTTTTGTATTTACCCGTCTTAGTCATCCGACGTCCTGCATAGGCACTCACTGTAAACATACTTAAAGACATCGGCATTGCGACATAGCCAGCATAGGTTGCCGAAACGCCCATAACTCCTTGTATATAAAACGGCATATACATTAGAGCACCCATCATTCCTGCAAACATAAGAAAACCAATACTATTAGATAGAACTACCACTCTATTCTTAAATAAGTATAGAGGAAGGACTGGAGTTTTCACCTTGGTCTCTGTATAGATAAAAAGAGCTAAAGATATAACTGTGAATAGAAATAATCCTAAGATTTGAGACGATCCCCAAGCATACTTTGTTCCTGCCCAGGAGAATGCGAGAAGCAGGGGGACTATGGTCAGGGTTAGAAATAAGGAACCTAGATAATCGATTGACTCTGTTTCTCGTCGCTGCACTTTAGGAAACAGAAATAGTATCATGAAAAAGGCAAGAAACCCGAGGGGAAGGAAAAACCAAAATACCCAGTGCCAGTCCATATGATCGACGATATAGCCGCCAAGACTGGTCCAAGGATACTGGATATTCCGAAAACAGCACTCATAAGTCCTGACCATCGTCCTCTTTCCCGGGGGGAGAATAAATCTCCGATGGCAGTAAAGGCTGTAGCCATGATAATTCCAGCCCCTACCCCTTGAATTCCGCGGTAAATAATCAGTTGAATAATATCAGTAGAGGTGCCGGAGAAAAAAGCTCCGATCATGAAAATTACTATTCCTGATAAAATAAATGGCTTTCGACCATAGATGTCTGAGAGTTTTCCGACCAGTATCGTAGAGATCGTCGAGGTTAATAGGTAGATCGAGATAATCCAAGTGTAATAATCCATGCCACCGAGTTTGGCGATAATGCGAGGCAAGGCCACGCCAACGATTGTTTGATTAATCGAAGAAAAGAACATTGCTACCACAATTGCAATCATAATCGTGACTTTGCGCTGATAAGATAACTCTTCCATTGAATTCTTCTCCTCCGTAATTTTTGCCTCTTTCTATCCCTTAAATCTTATCTTTTTCTAGGTTCTTATAACAGCTAGCCTGTTGACTCAGGGAGCTTGCTGATCCAGGTTATTCGAAATTTGATGGTAAATCCGAATGAGATGACTGATATCTTCATCCGATAACCCTTCAAAAAACCTCTCCGTTGCTTTCTTTTGATTCTCAATCATAGATTCCAAGATATGTTCACCTTGATCAGTGATTTCCAAATAAACGACTCGGCGGTCTTTCATTGCTCCTTTGCGCTCGGCATAGCCTTCAGAGACCAGTTTATCTGAGGCTCCCGTAATCGCACCTGGTGTCATTTGAATCGCCTCAGCCAGTTCGTTGGCTTTTTGAGGACCAGAATGTTTAAGGGTTTTTAAAATCAGATATTGGGAATGGTTAATTCCATGCTGGAGTTCTTTATTCCACTCTTTCTTCATTCTTCTCAAGATATTATAGAATAACTCCAACAACTCTCGACGATCTGCCATGTCCTACTCCTTTATGCTTAAATAGTTTAGTTCTAAACTATTTAGCGGTCAATGTTTTATAGTATACATTTTTTCCTTATTAAAGTAAATCCTCTAGAAAGAATTTCTTTAAGCGTGACGTTTTAGTTTCTTTTTCGTTTTTAGTTCATGAGGAGGTGAAGAAGTGGCCACGAAGATAAGCCCATCTAATGAGCAATACATGGAAAAGTGGTACCAACAAACGGTTTCGAAACTGTACAGTTTCACATACGCGCTTCTCCAGAATCGAGAAGAGGCCGAAGACATTACTCAAGAAACTTATTTCCGTTGTCTGAGGAAAGACTCAAAGAGTTTTCCACCCTATCCCTATCTTAAAAAGGTCGCTCGTAATCTTATTTACGATCGATATCGCCACTGGCAAAAATCCGGTAGCCAGATGGAGGATCACACCCTATCCGAAGATGTTTCTGCCAGCGAAGAAGATTGGGTCACTCGATCCTTGGTACAAGAGCTAATGAACCAACTCCCTGAACAGTATAAACAGGTTTTAGAACTCCGCATTATTGAAGGGTATTCGCGCAAGGAAACCGCGGAACGAATGGAACGTAGTGAAGATGCCATTCGTGGTTTACAGTATAGAGCTCTCCAAGCTTTAAGAGATTTATTTCATGTCACAGAAAAGAACGGAGGATAAATTGATAATGAAAACAAATGACAACTTTGCTCAAAAGTCTCCGGAGCAAGAGTTAGACGATTTTATCAATACTCTAAATCTAGAACAGCAGCCTAACGAAAGCACCCATCAAGATGTAGCCGAACTTCAATCCCTGACTAGAAAAATCAAAAGCCTTCGTCCAGTTCCAGAACTCCGCGAAGAATTCTCCCATGAATTACACCAAAATCTTCAACAAAGGTCTAATCCTCGGAGGGGATTTTTACCATGGAGTGCACTCGTCGCAAGTATCTTAGTCATTGTTTTCTTGATTTCTCCTTGGTCTAATAGGAATAAAGATCTTGTCTTAGCCATGGAACAGTCGGTCAAACAACTTCAGAATTATCACGGAATCCTAGAAAAGGTCAGTACAAATGCCTTGGGTGAAAATCAAATCATCCAACGAATCGAGATTTGGTCTGAAAATAATAAATACGCTACCAGCAGCGAAGAGGGAATGGTAACGGTTAATAACGGTGAACTCCGTTGGAGGAGCGATTCGAAAAGTAAGGAAATCACTTTACTCCCCATTTACCTAGATCCGCGTGATTTCGACTTACAGAAAGAAGCAACAAAAGCCCAGCAGTACTCCCATAGAATTGTTGGGCAAGACTCCATCGTAGGTCGCACTGCTACTCGCCTAGAGATTACTCCCCCTGGCGGTTTACCCTATTATCTATGGATCGATCCAGAAACTCATATGCCGGTCCAGCTTCAGACCGCAATGCAAAAGTCAATCCAAACGACCTATACGTTTGTGACTCTTGAAACGAACGTCAAAATTCCAGACACAACCTTCAGCTACACCCCGCCTAAAGAGTATCGGATAGTCGATCAAAATCCAGACAAACCTGTAGATACCCTATCTGAAGCAATTGCGCTAAGTGGCTTTACTCCGCTCGAACTCAGCGAAAAACCTCAGCGACTCTTTGCCTCCCCTAACCGAATCATCTTTGATTTTGAGGATACGATTGTAACTGAATCCAAACAAACCGCCCCCTTCGTCCGCTCTCCTCTGGCTGCCCTTGGACAGGCAGCGGGAGGTCCGTTAGAAGTTTTACCGAATAGCCTCCGGTGGCAGCAAAATGGTTTGGAAATCCAAGTGCAGGGACAAAGATCTGAGGAATTTGCAAAACAATTGGTGAATAATCTGGTTATCCCTCAGGGTAACCAAGATCTACCTGATCAACCTTCTGTTAAAGTCGAGATTGACATGGATATAGTCAAGCGAAACCAACAACAGGTTGACGCTGGAAGTAGTCCCTGGCAAATCGACCCCATGCAAGTGGCCTTTACCTTTGCCATACTGCAAATCTCACCTAATGGGATCACTGGTGACCCACCGATTGATTACGGCTCGCTCACCGTCTCGGCTAACACAGGAACAGACGCCATAATTCAAATCTCCGAGGGTCCAGTCAAAACTGTTTACGTTAAGCGGTTAATCCGTCAGGACCAAAGCGGAATTTGGACAGTGATCGGGTATGACCCGAGGTAAAGGTATCTAAGCAGATTGGAAACTTACTTCAGGTGGAGTTTTAACTCCTTCTGAAGTCTAGTTGAACTTATCCACTTATCTCCCACCTAAAAAGTGGGGGTTTTAGTGGAGTTAACCGTTAGATAAACGGTTTACTTAGGAATAAACAGCCTCATCTCACTTCAGAAGTGAGATGAGGCTGTTTCCTAGTCTAAAAAGCTGGCCTTTGTTATTCGAATCAGTTCTATTTTGGAATCTATTTTTACATCTTCGTTTAACAGTGAATTATCATCTTTGTCCAAGTCAAAAATAATGATCTGCCCATCTCCCAGTTCGTAAAAGCCTATTAGGCTGCCATCTTCGTGTCGACTTTCAAACTGTTTATAGCTTGAACCGTAGTTATCAAACACTTCTTTGGCAATATCACCCGTCTTAACTCCCCTATTTGTATGAAATTGTGCCGAGCTGGTTTCAAGTTCGAGAACCTGACCGGAGTCTTTTCCGATTATCACAGTAATCCCTTTATCATAGGTTCTTCTATTCCAAGGCTCTGGAAAATGACCAGGTTCATCAAAAGGTTCCTCTTTAAAGACTCTCCCCATTATCTCGTCTACCTGACTTTGACTGTCACCCAGATGGATTCCTCCTATGCTCGGACGAACATCCACCTGTTCATCTTTCAACACGGTTATCTCATCGGCAGTTGCCTGGACCGGATATGATTCAGCAACTGGTCCAATAAAACGCACTTCTACTCTCAGGTTTTCCTGCAAAGCATCAAAGTTGGAATTTACAATCTTGCCAGCCGATTTTTCACTGATTTTAGTCTTTTGGGTTACTTTAATTGATGCCTGGTCATAAGGCTTAGAACCTTTTTCCCCTTCGACTAAAATACTTCCAAGTATCTCTCCTACTCCGTTCTTCGTCAATTTAATGATAGTTCCATGAATGTCTGCTTGCTTGGTATTTTGAGTATCCACTGGATTTTGAGGTTTACCTGGACTGCATCCGGAAACCACTAATAACCCAAATAACGAAATAGCAACTAGTTTAATTAGTTTCATAGTTAATGCCTCCATATAAGCTACTTACCATTGCCGACCTGGATCATCTGCCATACTGTTAACTGTGCCTCTAGGATATAGAACGAGATAATGATCCATCATAGGATCGGAATTACTATTGGTCGGTAGTGGGAATACAAACTCGATTTTAAACTCTTGACCTGCCGTATAACCAATGATTTCTTCGCCATTGACTTTTACATCATAAGCCGGAGTGCCATATACTTCTTTGGTTTTAGCAAGAGAAAGTTTCTGTAATTGCTTATCAAAGGATCGAGCCTCAAAAATTTGAGATCCTTTGTTAAAGCCAAATACCATAACCTGCTTCGAGTAGGTTGCATAATTTCCTTTGGCAGCTGCGACCCATTCGGTTTTATCCGGCTCCCCCCATTGACTCTTCACATCTTCTAGAACGGTTGTCTTCACGGGGAATGTACTGTTAATAACTTTCCCTTGCTCCGCTAATAGCTTCATATTCAACAATAACTCTTTCGTCACATCTGTGGTTTGAGGTTCAGTAGACGATGGAGCTGTTTGAGATGTTGAATCCGTTGGCGTGGGAGGGTTGGCACTCTGAGAATTTGAGGGGGAACACCCCATAACAAGTGACAAAGCGAGTGTAGCTGCCATCCATTTCAAGGTCTTACTTTTAGTTGTTCTGATCATGAAATTCTCCTTCTACATTAAATTGAGTGATGCTATTATTCCCTACTTCAATATAGACGGAAGTTAGAGCGTTTTTCTGACGATAGAATAATTCGCATTTCCTCGGTCAACTATTGCTGATCATCAGCTGGCTTATTCAAGTCAGCTTAACGATAAAGCGGATAACTTCCCCACTACATTCAGCCCATATCTGACCACCTTGCAATTCTACGATCCCTTTGGCGATTGCCAATCCCAAGCCAGAACCTCCTTTATCTGCTGTCCGAGATTGTTCAACGCGGTAAAACCTATCAAATAATCGTGCTAGCTCAGCCTGGGGAATGTGTTTACCCTTATTCTGAATAATCACGAGGACATCGTCATTTTCTCTTAAGATTTTTACCATAATTTCACCGGGTTTATAGCTATACTTTACGGCATTAAGCAGCAGGTTCTCAAAAACACGGACTGTTTGATCAATATCGATCTCAACAAAGACCTTCTCCTGGGGAATTTCCTTGATAATGACCAGATTATTTTCCTCAAAGCTGAGTGTATGCTCTTCCAACAACTGTTCAAGTAACTCGTTCAAGGATACTGTTTCTCTCGTAAACTTAACTCCTTTATTGGTCAGCTTGGTGTACTCGAACAAGTCTTCGATTAACCCTCCCAATTTTTCTGATTTGCTATAAACTATATTGACGTAATCGTTAAATTGCTCGTCTGTTTCAAATTTCCGGTCTTTAATCAGGGCTAGATAACCCAAAATCGAGGTTAAAGGGGTCCTTAAATCATGAGAGAAATTTGTAATAAGTTCATTTTTCATGATGTCCAAAACAATCAGGTCGACCTGCTCCTTCTCCAATAGGTCCAGGGCCATTCTACCATCCGAAGCTTTTAAGACCTGATATCCTTCGTTTTTAAGATAAATATCAATTAGATCTCTGATCTCTTTTTCATCATCAACCACAAGTATGGTTCCTTTAGCCATGTGCGTAATCCCTCCATGTTTACATAAAAAACCAGATCAAAAATTAGACCACCTAATACTATAGCAGATAAGTGTCATAACTGCATTATAGGGTTTAGTCCTTAAAATAAAGTAGGTCCAAACCTTAAAATATTCTTAAAATTTAATTAGAAATTCCTTTGGACAATCGATTGGTAACTGTGACTGGACCCTTCCCTTATGGAAATAACAAAGGACCTGTACCACTTTTCAAGCGATACAAGTCCTTCCAGTATTTTACGATCGTGAAGTGGCAGTCAACATTCACTACCATTCGCGAGTATATTAAGTCCTCTGGGATCCCCCAAGGGCAAAGGTACATGATCCAATAACAAGCATAGACAATGTCATCGAGTGAATTCTATTTTTAAAACCGCCCCAAGAAGCCATGATGACGCCGCCTACCATCATGCCGATTGAAAAGGTAATTTCTATGGCCGTTAAACGCCATACATCGTTACCAAAACTACGTGCAACCTGTAGGGGCGTTAAAAAGGCAGCAGGTGCTGCTAAGAAAAAGAAGACTGCGCAAAACAGAAAAAACCTCTTGATATACGAATGATTTCTTATGTAGTTAAAACCTTCACGCATATCGCTGAAATAGCTCGTTGTTTGCTTTGTTTGAGCTTTCGCATGAACAGGAACATGCAAAAACAAAAATAGTACTGAAACCGCTATAGCTGCTGTAATAACATCTATAAAGAAAATCGTCTCGATAGTAGCCATGGTTAGCAGTGCACCGCTAAGCATGGGGGACACCAGCATAACCATAGCTTGAATACTTCCATTTGTTGCGTTCACCTTAGTAAGTTTATCCTCTGGTACAATTTGCGGAAGGAAGGCTCCTACCGCCGGTATTTGAATTGCTGCCCCAAGCGCTCGTATGGCAAACGCCCCAAAGAGCAACCATAGTGAACCGTATCCCATCAGAAAAAATATGGCTAAGACTAGTGTTGCTAATGCAATCATAGAATCAGAAAGAATAATAAGGGTTTTTCGATTATAACGGTCAGCCCATACTCCCGCAAACGGAGAAAGAAGTAAGGTAGGAAGAAAACCGCAAATGATGGCAATGGTCATCATGACACCCGACTGTGTCGTTAACGTAATATGCCACATAATCGCATACTGAACCAGTGATGATCCAAAGAGCGATATGGTCTGGCTAGCCAAAAACAGGATTATATTCTTTTTCCAATCTTTATTCATGTCAAATGGCGGCCTAAAATCTGTCATTTTACTATTTGTCCATCTCCATAAACCATATACTTAATCGTGGTCAATTCCTTTAGACCCATTGGCCCTCGGGCATGTAACTTCTGAGTACTAATCCCAATTTCTGCTCCAAAGCCGAAACGCCCTCCGTCTGTGAAACGAGTAGAAGCATTCACATAAACCGCGGCTGCATCAATTTCTCTCAAAAACCGTTGTGCCCTTGAATAGTTTTCGGTGAGGATGGTTTCGGAATGCTTGGTACTGTATTGATATATATGATCTAGTGCACCATCAAGGTCAGGTACAACTTTAACACTTAAAATAAGGTCAAGATGTTCTGACACCCAATCTTCCGGGGCGGCAGGAACGGCATAAGGCAAGATTTCGCAGGTTTTTGGGCATCCCTTTAGTTCAACATAGTGCTTTCTTAGCTCTTCTCCGATCAATGGAAGAAAGTCTTCGGCAATCCCTTCATCGACGAGCATAGTTTCCAAGGCATTACAGACCCCAGGATTTTGTGTCTTGGCATTAATGATGATAGGAATGGCCTTTGCGTAATCCGCATCTCGATCAATAAAAGCGTGGCACATTCCTGTTCCTGTTTCAATCACCGGCACGGTGGCATTCTGCACCACGGTTTGAATCAGCCCAGCTCCCCCTCTGGGAATAATGACATCCACATAATCGTTCATACGCATTAGTTGCTGAACCCATTCCCGATTTGTTTCTGTAATAAGTTGAATACTTCCGGACGGCAAGCCACTCTTTTCAGCAGCTTCTGCAATTACTCTAGCCAAGACTTTATTACTTTCTAAGGCCTCAGATCCCCCCCTCAGGATCACAACATTACCTGATTTCAAACACAAGGCAGCCGCATCGACTGTCACATTAGGTCTTGCTTCATAGATCATCGCCACAACCCCTAGAGGTACACGAGTCTGCTGGATACAAAGTCCATTTGGACGGGTCCATACTTCTCCTTCTCCCACGGGATCTCTTAAAGCAACCACGTCTTTAAGGGATTGACTAATTTGCGCAATGCTCGCCGAGGTCAGCCTTAAACGATTGACAAGACTTTTCTTAAGGCCTTTCTCTTCTGCTGCTTGAACATCTAGGCTGTTAGCTTTGAGAATCTCTTGTTCATTATCTATAAGGGCTTCTGACATCGCAAGCAGAGCGTTATTTTTAGATTCTGTACTAGCAAAAGCCAATAGGCGAGCCGCATGCTTGGCTCTACGCCCAATTTCAATTAATTCTTGGTGAAACACCACAAAACCCTCCCATCAATCGTTTATTATAATATATCTGCTTTCTCGTTCTTTAGCAAAACTCTCAATGAATTAAATCATCTTCCTCTATACCTTAACATTTGCGCTTTTCATAGTTCAAGGAAAAATGGTATCGCCAAGTCTTCTTAAATCTGTCACTGCAGAAGATCAGCAAAATAGTTTAGTTCATTATACCAGAAATTAGAATCTATGTAATCAAAAAGACCTCAATAAGCTTCAAAGCCATTGAGGTCAAAATGTGTTAATCCAATAGTTATCACTACAAACAAGGAGACTAGGCTGCCAGGGCTCTCGCCATTCATGGCGATGGTCCCTTCTCGCCATCACGGCACCTTGCCATCCATGGCGGTGCTCTAATCTCGAACGTCCTTGTTCGAGTCTTGGCTACAGGGACACTCGGCCATCCTTGGCCAGCGCTCAAACTACTAACATCCTTGTTCGAGTCATGGCCGTCGAGCAATAGATATGGCTAAATTCTTGAATATAGTTAAGCTAAACTTCAGATGGAGTTAAAACTCTAGCTCCACCTGAAGTAAGCATTTCCCTATCCACCTGCCATAAGGTGGATGGCCTTCACTTCGTCTCCGTCCTGGATAATCGTCGAAGCATAATCCTCTGGGGAAATAATCTTGGAATTGATATAGACAATAATCCGTGGATAGGTATAAGTCTTAAGCTTTAAAAGTTCTTGCACCGTAAGCTCTTCCTGCCATTCGCAATCCCTGTTATTTAACTTAATCAAGTTATCACCTACACATGTTTATTAACGACTTCTAGGAGTTCTGGTAAATCCATTCCTAAATCCCGAAGTCTTTCGACCGTCGGTACTCCGTCCATTGTCCAACCCCGACGTTTGTAGACTGCGTCTGTGAGCTTTTCATATTGGCTTTCGCGATACGCTCTCATGACCTTAATCTTTTCTGCAGTCGATTTGCCTGTTGTATCGTAGTTCAGAAGCTCGTTGAGTTGCTTATCATAACGCTCATGCCTGGACTCATATTCCTCCACAGTCACAGGCCCCATAGCTCTGTAAGGAAGTTTGTCATGAACCCGTTTGCCGTAACCCATCCGGATGTTGAAAATTCTCTGGAAATTGTAGACCCTCTCAGATTGACGGATGAGTTCATATTTGTCAATAGCATTACCGGTAACCGCGTTATATATGTCGACATAATTTTGAACATGCTCTGGTATCTTTGCGGGCTCGTCAGTTAACTTGTTATCAGCGGGTGCAATATCATTCCAGGGCAGTTTGCAGAGACCGTTTAAACCGAACCAAGTTCTAAACATGGGGTAATAGTGGAGGGCTTCTGCCTTATCTTCGAAGGTTGGAATCTGGTTATTTACCATATCCATGAAGATCAACCAGGCTTCATCGTGCTGTGGGCCTTTGTTAGTCAGGCCGTATCCTCCTTGTTGCGCTAAAGATTCCTTGGGCAAATACTCGGAAAATTCGAGGCCCTTTTGTTCCATACCTATGTCAAAGAGGAACTGCGGATCCGCTCCATATTCCTTGGCAAAGAAGGCCTTCATTTTACGGATTCCCATGCCAGCAATCTTGCCAAAGCCCACTCCCTTAGACATCTGGTGAATAAGTTCAAAGGATGCCTCTGTATTGCCAAAGGTAAGTTCTAAACCCCCAGTTCGTTCTTTATTCAGAATTCCGTTTTCGTAGCATTCCATAACAAAGGCCGTCAGAGTAGCATAGGAGATCGTATCAATGCCATAGGTGTCACAGTAAAAGTTCAACTCCAATATGGCATCCGGATCGAAGATACCACAGTTTGAACCCAGACCAGCAGCGTTTTCATATTCAGGACCGTCGATGGTAACCTTTTGACCTTTATAAGGGCCCGTTTTCAGTTCAAATTGGTCAGCGGCTTTAGCACAGGCCATACTGCATCCATGCCAGCAGCCATCCGGGGAATTCTGGGTTACTTTGGAGATGAAAACATCAGAGGATATTTTGAAGGTATCCTTGTGAGCACCAAATTTATAATTGTGAGTCGGCAAAAGATCATACTGGTCCATGACTTCAATTATATTCGCTGTGCCAATTTTACGCATGCGGTTTTGAGAGTTATCCAGATCGTGAATTTCTTTATGCAGCTTGATACCCGTTTTATTTAAGGTAAGCTGGTCAACGGGATGGTTTAGGTTGCCCTTTACCCCTGGGCATTTTATAACCACGGCCTTGATATGTTTGTCTCTAAAAACTGTCCCAATGCCGCCTCTGCCGGCTTGCTTTAAACGGATACCTTTCCGGCGCACATCATAGAAGGTAAAGTTTAAAAGCCCAATATTCGTATGCTCGGCAGCCGTCCCGGTAGAGATCACGGCGATATTCCGTTTGTCTTCTTCGTTCTCGGCATACTTTTCAGTCAGCTGTTCACCCAGAATATGGGTGTCCAAGTTCCCACCTGGTGCTGCTTCTTCAAGGGTGATCGTTCCCTTTTTGCCGTCAATGAAAATGATGACATCCTTGTCTGCTTTGCCCTGAAGTTCGAGGGCATCGAAACCGACAAATTTAAGGAAGGGACCAAAATATCCACCAGCATTGCTGTCGATGGGCATATTGGTCAATGGGGATAATGTCACAACCAGTGATTTTCCGGAACCAGGATATTGAGTAATTCCGCCAATCGGTCCACTTGAAATAATGATTTCGTTTTCCGGGTCATTCCACTTCGTGGATTCAGTCACTGCCTGCCACAAGTAATAGAGCCCAAAGCCCTTACCGCCAATGAACTTGTCTTTCATCAAAGGGGTAACGGGCTTTTCTTTGATTTCATGGTTACCGACATTGATATAAAGAGTGCGGTCGGTATACCCTTTGTCGATAGCACCTAAATCATAGTTATATTCTTTTAGTAATTTATGGCCCGCTTGATTGTTTTCTAGATCCATATTATTTCCCCCTAAGCTTCTTCCGAACTATAAATCGCATGGGTTGGGCAGATTTTAGCACACTGGCCACAAGCAATACATTTAAAAGGTTCCAACAGATCCCCTTGCATTTTCATGGCAAGCTCCGGGCAGAAACCGACACACATAAAGCAACCGACACAGACTTTTTTATTGATTCGCACGACGCCATATTTATCTCGAGAAATTGCCGCTACGGAACAAATATCCATACATTCACCACATTGGTTACACACCGTGATCTTCTTATCCTCGACTTGAATACAGGATTTTTCTCGATTCGTTTCTTTAAAGTAGGTTTTAGAACAGACTTCCTCGCATTCTCCACAGCCTATGCATAAGGATTCATTCTTTGTTAAAAGTTTCAAGTTTTCCACCTCCGTATGACTAGCGAACTCACTTCGCTCGGTGATTCAATTTAATGATTAGACCACTGCAGATTCAAGTACCAAGTTTCCCGCTCGGAAGCGGTCCAAACCAAATCGTTCAATGGGCATAAAACACTCTTGCCCGAGAATCTTCTGAACCAAAAGAACTGCCGTCTGGGGTGCAACCATGAAACCATGACCACTAAAACCGGCCGCCACCCACATCCCTTTGGCCTCTGGAACCTCATCCAAAATCGGATTAGCATCCGGGCTCATATCATAAAGACCAGACCACTGTCGGACGACACGTAGGTTCTTTAAGAGAGGCAAAACAGTCGTTGCCTGACGAGCAACATCCTCTAAAAACTCCCAGCTGGAATTAATGTTAAAATCTTTAGGTTCATTGGGATCCCCTACACCCATTATAAAACTGCCGTGTGGGGTCTGCTGACAGTATAAACGATGATGGAGAGAGATAACCATGGGTCCCTGGCAAGGTTCAACCGGTTCGGTCACTAAAGCCTGGTGGCGTTGGGGATAGAGGGGCAGTTCAAAACCGACCATATTGCAGATTGTACCCGCCGCATAACCGCTGGCATTTATCACGAGGGAGGCAGCGATATCCCCTTTAGAAGTCTGAACTGAGGTAACTATACCTTTTTCCCTTTTTATGCCAGTTACGGAAGTATAGGTTTCAAATTTAACTCCCAGCCGACTGGCTGCTTTATAGTAGGCATCCACCACATGAAATGGATTGGCATGTCCGTCCGAATGACAGAACGTAGCACCGATTAGTCCATTAAGGTTTAGATGGGGCACAATCTCTTGAGCTTCTTGAGGAGTAATCATTTTCGTCGGAATTCCTAGACTATGCTGGACGGCAACATTCTTTTTATACTGGTTCCATTCGGCTTGCGTATGGGAAACCATCAGGTAGCCGCCTTGCTTAAATTCAATATCCATATCATATTCAAGTTCTTCGTTCATACCCTCAAAACGTTTCACACTGTCCCGGGCAAGAATAGCGTTGGTTTCGGTTCCCCACTGTTGGCGAACTCCTGCACCACACCGACCTGTTGCTCCAGAAGAAAGATACTGCTTTTCAATGACCACAATATCCTTTACCCCACGGACGGCCAGTTCATAGGCCACTGCGCAGCCTATAATCCCGCCCCCGATAATCACAACATTAGCTACTTTTTGCAATTCACTCACCCCCCGCAAAGGTTCCCAGTTTCACTGGCTTCACCGGTGCACGGAAGGTAGGCATCAAAACATCTCCTACAGGAATTCCGTAAACCTTGGCTAGTTCCTGGGCAATCAACATCCGGCAGGTACGGCCCTGGCAAGGACCCATTCCTGCACGGATAACACGTTTAATCTCATCAATGGTACGGTAACCTTGGCTGATTAGTGATTTAACTTCGTCTAGGGTGATATCCTCACATCGGCAGACGATGGTTTCTTTAGCTGCATGTCTAACCCCTCCCAAGCGAATACCTCGTACATCCATAACCAAATCTTTGGGTACGACCAACCAAATAGTATAGGTCTTATTTTTCTGACCACCCGACTGAACTTTATGGACTTCAAAGCTGCCGAGTTCTTCACCAGCCCTATTTAAACCAACCACTTTTTCACCAACTTGAGGAACTGGAGCATATTCATAAGGAATCCTAACAATGGCTTCTTTATCGCTGTAGGAAGCGTCCACGATGAAGATGGCCAGCCCTGGGCAGCGACTAAGGCAGACACCACAGCCGTTACAGTTATTAAAGTCTAGTTTTGGCAGGTTATTTATATCCTCCATGGGCTGAATTGCCCCTTGCTTGCAGGCTTCCGTACAAGGATTGCACGGAATCTCCTGGAAGCATTCAATGATGGCTACGGGACCTTTTATAAGTCGTTCTTCGGAAGGAGAAACAGTTTTTATGTCCTCAGCTGTCGGAACTCCAGTCTTGTTTAGCATGCCGCTCCCCCCTTGTCCATTAGTTTCATAATCCCCTTCACTGTCTTTTGTCCTGCAGGCCCGGCGCGAAGTTCACTTAACTCTGCCAAGGCATCCGCTTGAAGCTTCGGCGCCACATCCTTGCCATGCCCCAGACTGTAGGCAGCGCAAATACCTGCTAAACGACCTTCTACCATAGCTGAGCTGGCTTCTTCAACTCCACTCACGTCCCCTGCGACATAAAGTCCCAGACGAGTCGTTTCCAAATATTTATTTCTAATCGGCACATGTCCGGAAAGCTCCGGAACATACTTCATCTGGCAGTCCGCTTGGAAACAGAGCTCGGTGAGGGGGCTTAAACCTACGGCTAGACAGATGACATCCACTTTAAGATCTTGTTCAGTCCCAGGAATCGGCTGCCACTTCTCGTCGAGCTTACAGATAATGGCCCCTTCAACGCTATCCTGACCGTAAGCTTCGGTAATAGTATGAGAGGTTAAAATAGGGACTCCAGCCCGTCGAATCTTGGCAGCATGCACCAGATAACCGCCAATGGTTGGCGAAGCTTCAATAATCCCAGCGACTTCTACCCCTGCCTGCATTAATTGGTAAGAGACTATTAGGCCAATATTGCCGGCACCGATCATGAGCACCCGTTGTCCGGGGACAATACCATGCACATTCATCAGGGTTTGAACAGCTCCTGCCCCATAAATACCGGGCAAATCATTATTAGGAAAAGCAATCATTTTTTCGGAAGCGCCTGTGGCTACTATAATTTTCTCCGGATTGATTTTAAGGTGTTTACCTTGTCCTTCAGCGGTGACCACACCGTCTTCATAAATCCCCAGAGCGGTTGTCTCGGTCCAGACTTCAACCTTAGGGTTGTTTGCACATTGCTCAATAAGCAAATTGCCAATCTGGTAACCACGGTCACCAGCATACTGCTTTTTTGAACCGAAGAATTTATGGGTCTGCTTGACCAATTGACCGCCGGGTTTATCGTCCCGCTCTAAAAGCAGCACGCTGGCACCTAAATCAGCAGCCGCGGAGGCGGCACTCAGACCGGCTGGTCCGCCACCTATGATGAGGATCTCTATCTCTTTCACCTTAGGCACCCCTTTCCTTGCTGAGTTTCTACCCTCATGCCGGACTTCAGTTTTTCCACACAGATTCTGACATTGGGCTCGCCGTCAACAACCATTAGGCAGGAAGAACAATTTCCGATGGCACAAAACAGACCTCGCGGACGGTGCATGGTTTGGCTGTGGCCCAAAACTCTAACCCCTACAGCATGCAAAGCCGCTGCAATGGTCTCTCCTTCATAGCCCTTAAGTTCCTGCCCGTCGAAGGAAAAGGAAACCTCTTCCCCACGTTGAAATTCTAAAATTGGATGCTCGGTGATTCGCATTAAAAACTCACTCTCCCCAGTTATGTAAGTATCTTATCTCTTATCCAGCATAGTTGGTAATCCATAAAGCCCTATCCAAGAACTAGCGTTGCAATTTCCATTCCAAATTTTCTATTAAGACTGCTGTGACTACAAAAAAATCAATAGCCCTTGTCAAAAGAAAAGATCTCCTGTTTGATTGTTGAATAAGTGGGAAAATTTAGGGTATGCGCAAGATTTATTAATGAAATTTCGTTTTACAAAAGCTATTAAACTTAGCCAACTAGAAGCTGTATCTAATGAGTAACGAAAAAAACTCCCCAAAGGGAGTTAGAATTTTTTTCATATTAGTCACTGTATTAGTCAAAAGGCAACTATTAATCTGTTCAATTATCCGACACATGTCTAAATACTTGACACTTATATTATTTTCTTCATTACAATGTTAATTATTTACTATCCAAACAGAACCTCACCCGTTAATTCTTAATGGATCTAACCCTTCCAACTTCACTTCCTATTGCTACAGCTAACACTGAAACAATTACTGAGGAATAGAAAATTAGTTTTGCAAAATATAAACTGTTGAACTTAATGAGATAAAAAAATGGATACCCCCATAAAGCCAAGGTCGGTGGTAACATTCCAAACCGTCCTGACATGTAAATAAAACTAAAGAATATGCCACCTATCGATCCAATTATACCTACTAAAACTCCATTTACCAATCCTAACTTGATATGCCACCCATAGAAAAACCAAGCTAAAATGAAAGAGGCAGAAAATAAAACTTCAATTAGGCTGTTATCAGTTATGAGTCCGAGAAGTCCGGAAGCAACATTAAATATTATTGTTAATAATAACAACATAAGTCCCTTTTTGAGAAACTTCATAATAGATAACCTCCTGATATATAAGGTGCTGGGCCAGCGAGAATTGACGTACAGGAAAAAACGGCACTGGCAAAACTCTCACCAGAACAGCAATTTGTGTATACCGCTAAAGTTGACAAAAAAACGAGTTGAAGAAACTCCCTAGGATTCAATAAAAAGGGGAGTTAGTACAAATTGAGTTTCTTGATTTTATAGTATAAAGTGCTGCGCGGTACTCCTAATTTTCTGGCTGTTTTAGATTTGTCCCCACTACAATCTTCCAGGGCTTGGAGGATAATTTCCCGTTCTGCACGATCCGTAATGTCGGTGAGAGTAGAATCCGGATCAGAGATCGCATGGATATATTTCTGAAAGCCAATAGTTTCTGGTAAATGATCCTCCATGATCAAATCCTCCTCAGCGAGAATGACCATGCGTTCCACCACATTTCTCAATTCTCGAACATTTCCCGGCCAGAGATAATTGAGCAGGGATGGCATCACCTCCGGAGAAATCTGAACAAGCTCACGACCCTGTTGCAAACAAAATTCGCGAATAAAAAGATAAACCAGATCTAGGATATCCTCTTTACGCTGGCGTAGGGGGGGAATCTCTATGCCTACGACATTTATCCGGTAATAGAGGTCTTTCCGAAAAGTACCTTCGCGAATCATTTGTTCTAAGTCCCGATGAGTAGCAGCTATGACACGCACATCCACTTCCACTAGGTCATTGCCCCCAACCCTATAAAAACACTTATTCTGGAGGACTCGGAGAAGCTTTACCTGCATCTCAAGCGGCATTTCCCCTATTTCATCCAGAAAGACCGTTCCTTTGTGAGCGGCTTCAAATTTACCTTGTCTCCCTTGACGGTCGGCCCCGGTAAAGGCGCCAGGCTGGTAGCCAAATAACTCGCTTTCAAAAAGGGATACCGGAATAGCCCCACAGTTAATAACCACAAAGGGATGGTTATGTCGAGAACTCTCCTCATGAATAGCCTCTGCAAACAGCTCTTTTCCGGTGCCACTCTCACCACGAATCATCACGGCGGCATTTGTATTAGCCACCCGTCGAGCTAGACTGACGGTTTTCAGAAGTCCTTTGCTATGTCCGGCAATCTTTCTAAAGGCGCTATCTGGCCGATGTATCTTGGTGATCTCCTTCTTAAGCTGTCGCACTTCAGAACTCGCTTTGGACAGTTCATTGTGCAAAAGAACGATTTCCGTAATGTCTTTTTCTGCACAGACGCTGCCTATAACCTCATCCCCGTTGGTAATTGACGAGGCATTGATCAAAACATGAGTTCCGGGAAGTGGTTGATGATAATTTTCACGAATCATTTTCTTTTTCGGCAAATCTGTATTAATGACATGGGTAACGACCAGACTGGAAAAGAAATTCTGGATATCTTTCCCAACAATAGTTTTCCCAGCAATCCCATAAAGATCTTCCGCTTTTTTATTCCAACCGATGACCGTATTGGTTTGATCGATGACCGTGACGGCATCATTGACCGTATCCATAAGAATCGACATTGAACTGCTCAATCGCCTGATTTCCTCCCACATTACAGTGGGCAACATAGACGGATCTATAACCCCTTGGGGAACTTTGCCTTGATCCAGAAGGACCGCGGTTTCCCCCGGATGGAGTTTTATAGCGTCCATCAACTCCTGGAAGGTCCCTGAAAGTGGGAACGAAAAACCCACCAGCGTCCCTTCGAGGCCCTGACCCGCCTTCAAGGGAAATATCACCTGCCAGGCTTCAGCATTATCCGATTGAAGTAACGCAACCGGTTTAGGTTTCATTTTAACATATATTTCCTGCCACTTCGCAGCAGATTCGATCGTTGTCACTGGTTTAATCATTACATCTTCCAGTTTCCAAACATCACTGAAAGCTCTAAACAACACTTTACCCCCATCCTAGCAGTTCTATCATTTACCTAACATTACCTAACATTTAACAAATCTTCAGCCCATCATGAGACTCCTGCTTTTCGTGGGAGTCTACCCCGTACTCTCCATTAAAATCTATAATATTCCTTTGATATTGGGGCTTATGTTCTCCATTGATTAGTTTAAAAAAAGTGCAATTGAATCTTTACTTTCAATTGCACTTAATTATAACATTTTTACGAGTTTTATACTGCCCTAGTTTTGAAAAACGAATTACAACAACTAGATTCTCATATCGATGAAATCATCTTTTCTCCATCAAACATGGGGTTCATAATCGACTAGATTTTTTAGAATCGGCATCTGCCCACATACTTGGCAATTTGTCCGAGTTGTGATCTCTATTTTTCTAAAGTCCATATCCAAAGCATCAAATACTAACAATTTTCCAGTTAAGAGTTCTCCGATCCCCAGTAGATATTTGATAGCCTCTGTTGCCTGAATACTACCGATGATCCCTGGAATAACACCTAGTACGCCTTTCTCTTCACTAGTAGGTAATGCTTTAGTTGGGGGGGGATTTAAGAATACACATCGGTAGCAAGGGCCTCGGCCCGGAACATAGGTCATCGTCTGTCCGCTAAATTGCATGATTCCCCCATGAGAAAAAGGCTTTTGTAAAAGTACACAGGCATCGTTGATTAGAAATTTTGCTGAGAAATTATCCGTGGCATCGATCACGAAATCATAGTCTCTATCCCTAATAATATCCGTTATATTTGCTGAACTAACCCATTCTTGATATGTGACAACATCCACGTCCAAGTTCAACTCTTCGATGGTTTCTTTTCCCGATCTGACTTTAGGTCTTCCAATATCTTTATTAGAGTGGATGATTTGACGCTGTAGATTGGATAATTCAACAATATCTGGATCGACTAACCCGATTGTTCCTATCCCCGCAGCCGCAAGATACAAAGCAACCGGTGAACCGAGCCCCCCCGTACCAATTATAAGTACCTTTGAGTTTAACAATTCTAATTGCCCTTGAGGGCCTACTTCTTTTAAGATAATGTGTCTCGCGTATCTTTCTCGTTGCTCTTTTGTCAATTCCATGTCTCTGCTACTCCCCCTCACCCAGGATGACCTCATCACCTTCACCCTTATCTCCAAACTATACACTTTAACACAGTTTGCAGCAAGTTCCAGATTGATGAAGGAGTTCTGTTCAATCTGCTCATTCAATGCTTATGAATAGCCTGTCGAAGGCCGAAGCCGAAGCCGTAATGGATACGATTATTGCCAAAAATATCTTCTTTGACCCTATGCCCGTTTTGGACTGAAGATCATTCATTGGTTCTCCTCCAAAATTATTAACATTCCAGAATCACCCAAATTATTCACTCTAACATTTCTACATTTCTACATTTCTACATTTCTACATTTCTACATTTCTACATTTCTACATTTCTACATTTCTACATTTCTACATTTCTACATTTCTACATTTCTACATTTCTACATTTCTCGCTCAACTCCTTCCAGGAGATCGTAAATAATCCAATAAAAAGCAAAAAAGGCCAGACCGTCCATTTAAGACGACCTGTCTCAATTATAGTCCCCCGTACATTCTGTCACCCTAAAAGAATATCCCGCTCTACAACCCGCTGATACCAAGGCCTTCACTCAACCAATTTTATCAAACCGGTCAGTGCTGAAAGCAAACTGGTGCACTGTGAGGCTAGAATCATCCATATTGGAAGAAAATTAGCCACTGTTGAAGGACGCATAAGGGGCGGAAATAACGAATTATATGCTCACGGAGTGAGCACCTGCCTGATTTTTAAAGTGGGGTAACCCCAAACGTTGCCTAAAAAGATGACGAAAGATTCGGAAAACATTATACGCTTGGAGGCTGGTTCTCTCAATTTGTACCTTCGTCTAATAACCTGCCGTTAAAACGGAACTGCTTAAGCCTAAAACAGATAAATATATTGACAAATTTATCGATATACCATAAAATAACAGTGAGAATATATGAAAGGGTTGATGTCATGCTAAACCCTAACTCTATCAGCGGAGCAATGAATTCTCTGGTGCCAATTTCTCGTTTCAACAAAGGCGAAGCCAATAAAATTTTTGAGGAAGTCCGTGAAACCGGCTTTAAAATTGTACTAAAAAACAACACTCCTACCTGTGTGCTGCTTACACCCGAAGCCTATGAGCAAATGCTAGAAACGATTGAAAATTACCGTTTGCTTGTGGAAGCTGAAAACCGCATGGAAAACGCTAAAGAAGAGGATTTTATTCCGGCGGAACATGCCATGCTGGAACTGGGCATTAGTGAAGCTGATCTAAAAGATTTAGAAGTGGAACTCGAATAGCATGTGGAAAGTAGAATATTTAAGAGAATCATTAGAGGATATTAAGCGACTTGACCACTCACAGCGTTTGCAGGTGGTAAAAGCCATCAATAAAGTCGCGGTCAACCCTCTACCCCAGGCTCAAGGCGGCTACAGAAAACCACTGAGCAACAAAAGTGGCACGAACCTAGCAGGTTATTGCAAAATCAAGCTCTTAAGGCTAGGGTTACGGATAGTGTACAAGGTCGTGCGGGAAAACAACATCATGAAGATTGTTGTGGTTTCCGCACGAGCTGATGATGAAGTATATATTCTGGCCCAAAAGCGTATAGAGCAATAAAGAAAACGTCCGGTCTCCGGGCGTTTTTATGTTGGATCGGATTTAACTCTCTCAATACTTCTTTACTTGGTTTTTCGGAAGGGATTTACAGTGTTGTGGGTGAATCACTTGTTGATGCATACATTATTTAGAGGTACAAAGAACTTCCTATTATAAAACATGACTCAGTATATAGTTGTGCAGTTATTTAAAGAAATAAGAAAGTGGGAATGTGTAATGAGTGACGATCAGAAATGCCCTATATGCCCGAAATGCGAGCAGGAGTATGATAATGCGAATTCTATAGAAGAAATTAATGTCTGTCCAAATTGCGAAACGATGGAAATGCTAAAAATTTACGCAAAGCACCTAGTCCAGGGAAAATAATATTAAACGGATCCATTTTGCCAGTTGACTAAATGCTTATGAATAGCCGCTTCATAAATAGAAGATTATTTAAGTTATAAAGTCAACGGAGATAGCGATCCACTTTTCAGTTGGGGTAATTACTTATCAATTTTTCTGAAAGTTTTTAGTCATAATATTAACATGTGCTACTTTTTAACTCATGAAGAAGGTGATAAGCCAAGATTTGAAAAACTTATTAAGTGTAACATTTGGGATGCCCCTGATAATATGCAACGCTTGTTATCAGAAATAGAAAAAGGAAATTTTATTTTTAATTTAGATATTGATTATTTTTTTACCCGTTGTGGAAGTACGGAGATTCAAATGTTCTCTGATGATTATTTAGAATATTTACTAAGCCCGATATCGGCAGAGTATAAAAAAGGAAATATAAGTGTCATTACTATAAGTCTTAGTCCGGAATGCTCCGGTGAATGGGAAAAGGCAATAACCACATGCGATAAAGTATGTAAAATAATGGATATACCTTTTAATGTTGAGATGATATAGCCACTTTGAACGGGATTCCCGACACTCAATGAGGGGGCCGTTGCTTAACGTAACCGTCATTATCGGACTTAAATTTGAAAAAAGTACGTAAAAAAGACCCGGGATTACCCAGGAAGGACTCATTATTATTTTCCTCTGTGTTTCTGCTTTCACTTTTTGAATATCAATTTTATGTTTTTTAGCTTGAGCCGCTTCTTTCATCTGGCGACTGGTGATTTGCTAATATTGCCATGTACCCCTATAGAACGACCACAAAATCGTCCACATGTGTATCCTTTGTTTTTAAATTTCGTCAGTAATGACTCCTAAAGGAGATAATTCAGTTCAGGCTTGCTCGATCATCTTAGCTAATGTTTCCAGAGTATTGTCATCATTTGAGTTCCTATTAACACCTTACTCAGCCGAGATCCGCAGTAAATCTTAGACTGAAAAAATGCCCATAGTCCCTTTCAAGCCATTGACGATTCGGGAAGTGTCGAACTCATGGCAGCACCTCTAACTTCAACCCCTTTACTAAAAGGCAAAGGCCCTCCAGCTGTTATATCGATATCCATTATTGTCGGATTTACCACCTTTCATAAGTGGCGTAGGGTTCGACCGTCGTCATATTCGTCGTAGTAACAGGCGGCCACTCTTTAAGCCTTTCGACCATATATTCAGCAAGGCTGCTCGCGTCTTTACTGCATTTTTCCTTCACCGCCGGATTATTGGGCAGGGGGGTAACTTGAGGCTGCTTTCTCCGGAGTGGTTTGGTTTCGTTCTTTCAGAGCCAGATCCAGCTCCCGGGTGGTCATATTCTTAACATCAAGCTCAAGGATAAATTTCTCCCGCTCATCTTCCGGAATCCCCAACAGGAAAAGGGCCTGGCAGTATGTCAAATTCGTCAGCGCTGACGAATTTGACATACTGCCGTCAGCGCTGTCAGCAAACAGTTTATCACCATATTCTTCAAAGAGCTGCACCAGCCTGTTGGCTGTGCGCTGGGAATAGCTCACCGATTCCAGCAACCATTTCCCCATTCTCCATGAGGGAGCAGGGCCTTGGCCACAATAACAGCATACGTAGACGGGCTTCGGATGGTGAAGGCTTTGGCATAACCCCATCAAAACATCTGCCAAACTTGGGATCTGGTGACACCACCAGCTAAAATTATATCCGAAACAGCCAAGGTCAGCTGGTCTTCATATCCTCCAACGAAGGCATAAATAATCCAAGAAAATAGAAAAAAGCTAGATTGTTCCCTCAATCACTCTGTCACTATAAAAAGAACATACACTTCTCAAACCATCTCATACCATGGATTTCACTCAACACCAATATAGCACAATTATCGTCTCCACGTACCTCGTCCAAGTGAAAATATTAATAGTTGTGCGCATTAATTATTGTGGTATATGGTCAGGTTTGGTAATTACATCTCCTTAAGCACCCGCCGCAATGTATAATCTGTGTCCAATTAAAATATACCTCTGTATTATATCTAATGTTTCACTCATTAGGGAACCTTATGCCATTGATCCTATTAAGCATCCACCATGAGTGTCATATTATCCCTATGAACCACTTCTTCACCATCAAAGTCCGGGATGATTTGGTGCAGTTTCACAGAATGCAGCCCCTTCACCTTCTGTACCTCATCTTGGCTCAGCTCGACGACCCCTCTGGCGATCTCCTCTCCCAGCAGGTTGAGAATCCGAACGATTTCTTTACGTTCCCAAGTTCCCTCTGCAGATACAATTCCTTTAGCCAGTAAACTTTTGCCTTCTTCAATAAGCGCCTTGGCGGCTCCGTCATCGACCTGAATACTCCCTTCAGATAACCCAGCGTATGCTATCCAGCGTTTCCGACCTGCAAGACGATGTTTTGAGGGCTGAAAATAGGTTCCCTCAGGACCCTGACCCTCGGGTAAATTGATGAGTTCCCGGAGTCGAGTGAAATTCAACAAAAGCATACCAATTCCAAAACGAGTGGCAATCTTGGCCGCTCTTAATTTTGTGACCATCCCCCCGGTGCCTAATAGACTTCCCACCCCACTAGCCATACTTTCCACCGCCGAAACCTCTGTCACTTCCTTAATTAATTGAGCAGACAGATCCTTTTTGGGATTGCCTGTGTACAAGCCATCCACATCCGTCAGAATCACCAATAAGTCCGCACCAATAAGCCCTGCCACCAAGGCCGATAGGGTATCATTGTCCCCAAAACAGAGTTCTTCTACCGCTACGGTGTCATTTTCATTAATGATCGGAACCACTTGTAAGCGCAATAATTTCTCCAGTGTGTTTTGAGCGTTACGATAGTGTGACGCTTGAGCTAAATCTATGCGAGATAAAAGAACTTGCGCCCCGATGATACCATGCCGTTGAAGATTATGGGCATACCTCTCAATGAGTACCCCTTGACCTACAGCCGAAACTGCTTGTTTACCTGCTAAATCTCGTGGGCGTGAATGTAGCCCTAATTGTCCCATGCCAGCAGCTACAGCTCCGGAAGTGACTATAATGCACTCCACGTTCTTTTGCTTGAGAGCAGCGATGACTGAGACGATTTCAGCGATCGCTTGATCATCTAAACCGCCTTGCTGGTGATTCAAACTGCTGCTCCCTATTTTCAAAACTACCCGACGAACTTCATTTAATGTCACTCTGAATACTCCCCTTCCAAGTCTTCTGCACGCCGAGCACAGGCTTTTACCGCTTTCAGTACGGTTTGCGCCAATCCGTCATCTGTAAAAACATTAATGGCCGCATAAGTTGTTCCATTAGGGGAGGTTACTTCCTCGCGTAGTCTGCCTGGTGACTTATCACTCTCAGCAATCATTTTTCCTGCCCCAATCAACGTTTCAAGCACTAAAACCTCAGCATCCTCTTCACAAAGCCCTAGTTCAACCCCGGATTTTATCAAACTCTCTGCAAAGAGATAAAAATAAGCAGGCCCACTTCCACTAATTGCTGTTAGGGCATTAATATTTTCTTCTGGGACCCACATAATCCGCCCCGTAGCCGAAAAGATCTTCTCGCCCACCCCAGCCTGTTCCTCCGTGACATTATCCCCTCGCACCAATCCAGTCATGGAATGAAGCACCGCAGTCGAAGTATTCGGCATGGCTCGGATTATTGCAACCCCTGGCAGGTATTTATAAAAAACCTTTAGAGGAACACCAGCCGCCACACTAATAACCATCTTACCCTGCAACGAATAATTCGCAAGATCTTTAACCACTGCTTGAACATCCTTCGGCTTCACCGCAATAATCATGACTTGCGACCTTTCCACAAGCTCCTTCAACGAAGCCGCAACAACACCATATCGATCTACCAGTCCCTGCAAACGCCCCTGATTGGAAAGATTCGTCACTCGAATCTCAATCTCCTTGTTCGTTTTTTTAAGACCACTGATCATAGCCTCCGCAATATTTCCCCCACCAATAAAACCAATTGACTGAGTCATCCTCTACACCCTTTCATATCCGTTTAAGCTGTATTGAGCTTGATTTACCCCTTAGATGCCCTTTGCCTACTTTTAGTAGCATGCCACTCTCAACAAAATCTAATAAGAACCCCAATTAATACAAACGTATTAATTGTCTAAAACTTTTCTAATCTAAAGAAGCGTCTTGCAAGCTAAATCATAGCCATCTCCAACAAAAATTCGTGGTTAACGTACCCATCCTATTTTACCCACCCTAATTACCCAAGCCGCAGGCGGTTTCTGAAACTCTGAAGCATGTGAGAGGAATTACTCATCACAGAGCTCAAAGGAATGATGCTAGAAACCCTAACGAGATTTGTCTACGACTTATGCAAGTCAGGAACCGTCCCAACATTGCACAACTTTCACCAACTTCACGCAAACCTGTATGGTCCCCCCGTTCCCCCTCGTCCTAGCCCAATCTGACCAGAAATTAAGGGGACATTGCTAAGTGAACACTTTAGTGGAGTTCACGATAAAGCGAGTACCGATGCTGAAGCATTATTACGCCTAGGTTCACATCTTGCGCTACCCAGAGGTTGGCGTAATAGCTTCAGCATCCAAACGAGCCAGTGAACGCAACGTGTGTGAGCGTGCAATGTCCCCTTACTTTCAAAGACCCCCAATGCCCTTACTTGCAAAGACCCCTAAATGCAACGATAAAAAAAGGCCCCTCCCATCCTTATATCAAGGACGAAAGAAGCCTTCCGCGGTACCACCTTTATTGCCAATGCCAACTCATGTTGCAAGATCAAACTCACAACATTCCGCATAACGGTGGAAACCGACCGATTCATCATCAGCGCATCACGACTGGGGTTCTGATACCGTGGGCGGAAAAACTCTCAGCAAATGTTTCTCTCTCTGAACACCACCGACTACCATACTAGGTCGATCTCATGCTTTATACATTATCTAATTGAGTATACTCTATCTGAATCCTTCACCCTTTTCAAGTGCTGATTTGAATTCTATACCATTAGACTATTCAGCTCTCTACTTAAGTGCCTCTACTACAGCATTGCCCATTTCGATAGTTCCCAGAACTTTATCTCCCGGCTTTGCTAAGTCAGCTGTTCTATACCCCTCTTGTAAAACACGTTCAATCGCTCCCTCGATCATCAAAGCCTCATCCTCTAAGCCAAAGGAGTAGCGCAGCATTAGAGCTCCCGAAAGAATCGTGGCTAAGGGGTTAGCAATGTTTTGACCAGCTATATCCGGTGCCGAACCATGGGCTGGCTCATAGAGCCCTTTAGATCCATTCATGCTCGCCGACGGGATCATTCCGATCGAACCCAGTAACATTGATGCTAAATCGGTCAGGATATCTCCGAACATATTTTCCGTGACGATCACATCAAATTGTGCGGGCCAGCGAACCAATTGCATCGCTGCGTTATCCACATACATATGACTTAATTCCACCTCTGGGAAATCTTTAGCAACCTCAACAGTTATCTCACGCCAAAAGCGGGAGGACTCTAAGACATTCGCTTTGTCTACAGAACAAAGCCTTCCACGCCGCTTAGCAGCCATTTGGAAGCCAAGTTCTACAATACGTCGGATTTCCTCCTCCGTATAAACCAAGGTGTCATAAGCGCTCCTAGGATTTGTACCTCTGCCTTTTTCACCGAAGTAGAGGCCGCCGGTCAATTCGCGCAAAACTACCAGGTCTACGTTCTCGACCACCTCAGTGCGAAGTGTAGAGGCATCCGTTAACATGGGGAGCATTTTGACAGGACGAATATTGGCAAAAAGACCCAGAGCCTTACGGATCGGCAGTAGCCCTCCCAATTCCGGTCGTTGCGGAGCAGGCAGTGTATCCCACTTAGGTCCTCCGACAGAACCCATTAAAATCGCGTCCGCTGCCTTGGCGGCAGCTAGAGTCTCATCAGGTAAAGCCTTGCCTACTGCATCAATTCCAGCTCCCCCGATTAATCCATATTCAAAGTTCAGCTGAGTTGACCGACCTTTTAAGACCGCCTCTAAAACCTTAACTGCTTCTGGGGTAATCTCTAAACCAATACCGTCTCCCGGCAACACTAAAACATTAGGCATTTTTTCTCCTCCCTTTTACGTAAGGAATAAGTCCACCCGCTTGAATCAATTCCTGCATGAAAGGAGGAAAAGAACGAGCTTGAAACTGCTGAGCAGTTGTCCGGTTCTCAATGATACCCGTGGCCAGATCGACTTCGATCTCATCTCCTGGAGTAATCCCTGCCACAGCTTCCGGGCATTCCATAATGGGCAGACCGATATTTAAGGCATTGCGGTAGAAAATCCGGGCAAAGGACTCTGCAATCACGACTTTAATGCCACAGGCCTTAATAGCAATAGGTGCATGTTCACGTGAGGAACCGCAACCAAAGTTTTTTCCACCAACCATGATATCTCCAGTTTGAACCTCTTGGGCAAATTGTGTCCCAGCGTCTTCCATGCAGTGTGCTGCCAGATGCTCAGGAGTCGATTTATTTAAATAACGGGCAGGCAAAATGACATCCGTATCAATGTCATGCCCAAACTTCCACGCTTTCCCCAATTTAAGATACCTCCTCCGGATGAGCAATTTGCCCTTTTATCGCCGATGCTGCCGCGACTGCTGGATTAGATAGGTAGATTTCACTCTCAACGTGTCCCATACGTCCCACAAAATTCCGATTTGTCGTAGAGACTGCCCGCTCTCCTTTTGCCAAAATACCCATGTGTCCACCCAGGCAAGGACCACAGGTCGGCGTACTAACCGCAGCTCCAGCTTCAATCAAGGTATCGATAATCCCTTCACGCATAGCATCACGCATGATGGTTTGGGTTCCGGGGAATACCAAGAGCCGAATTTCAGGGTGTACCTTCTTGCCACGCAGAATTTCTGCAGCAAGACGTAAATCTTCCAGTCGACCGTTCGTACAGGAGCCGATGACAACTTGGTCAATTTTAATTCCGCTTGCTTCCTGAACAGATTTGGCATTTTCCGGAGAGTGGGGGAAGGAAACTTGGAGCGGGATTTCCGCTACGTCAAACTCTTGGATATCCATGTAATGAGCGTCTTTATCACTATTGAGTAAAGGATATGAGCGACGAGCTCGTCCTTCGAGATAAGTAAAGGTTGTTTCATCGGGAGCAATAATCCCATTTTTTGCACCGGCCTCAATCGCCATATTGCAGATTGTAAAACGATGATCCATAGATAAAGCCGAGATGCCCTCGCCTGTAAACTCCATGGCGCGATAGCAAGCCCCATCTACACCTAGTTTTCCTATTAGATATAGAATGAGATCCTTGCCTCCGACCCACTTCTGAAAACCCGTTCCGCGGAAGATAAACTTCATGGATTCTGGAACCCGAAACCAAGCTTCACCGGTTGCTAATCCTGCAGCTAAGTCAGTACTGCCAACCCCAGTGGCGAAAGCCCCCACAGCACCGTAGGTGCAGGTATGCGAGTCCGCGCCAATGATCAGATCCCCAGGCAAGGTGAGTCCCTGTTCAGGAAGCAGACAATGTTCAATTCCCATTTGTCCCACTTCAAAATAGTGCTCAATCTGGTGATTCCGTGCAAAATCACGCATTACTTTGCATTGCTCAGCCGATAAAATGTCCTTATTGGGCGCAAAGTGATCTGGAACAAGAGCCACCTTTTTAGTATCAAACACCTTATCCGTACCAAACTTTTGAAACTCTTGAATGGCCACTGGACCCGTCACATCATTGGCTAAGACAAGATCGAGTTTCGCGGTGATCAGTTGACCCGGAATTACTTCTTCTAGCCCAGCATGTTGGGCCAGAATTTTTTCCGTAATTGTCATTGACATGGCTCTTACTCCCTCCCTTATCTCGCGTTTTTCTCCCGAACTTTTATCCAGCCTCGAACGAACGCACGGTTTACGGCTTGAAGATAGCCGCGTACACTGGCTTCAATAATATCCGTACTTACCCCACGGCCGCCAACCAGATTTTCTCCAAACTTGACGGTCACTGCTACTTCTCCTTGGGCATCTTCGCCACCATCAAGGGCTTGCAAGGAATAATGGCTCAGAGTTCCCCGGGTTCCCAAAACCTTATCAATAGCCTTAAAGGCTGCATCCACGGGTCCATCTCCACAGGCTGCGTCTTCTAAGCGTTCCCCATTGTACATGAGTCCGATGGTAGCAGTGGGGACTAAATGAGTTCCACTGGAGACTTGTAAATATTCTAGAGTAATTTGATCGGCTTTCTCTTTTTGCACTTGCGCAAGAGAAAATAAGTCAGCCGTTGTGACATCACGCTTTCGATCTGCCAATTGTTTGAACCGAGCAAAAACGTCTTCAAACTGATCTTCCGCTAAATCCAGTCCAAGATCTGTCAAGCGTTGATGAACTGCATGTCTTCCGGAATGTTTCCCTAGAACAATGGACTCCACATCGATCCCTATGACGCTGGGAGACATAATTTCATAGGTGGATCGTTCTTTAAGGACACCATCTTGATGAATTCCTGATTCATGGGCAAAAGCGTTTTTACCCACAATGGCTTTATTGTGTTGAATTATCATACCAGTTAAACGACTCACCATTTGGCTCGTTCGAGCGATCTCTGTCGTCACAATGGATGTTTCAACACTATACTGGTCCCTGCGAGTGCGCAGAGCCATGACAAGTTCTTCTAAGGCTGCGTTTCCAGCCCGTTCTCCAATTCCATTCACAGTACACTCCAGCTGATGCACGCCCGCCCCAACTGCGGCTAAGGAATTCGCCACTGCCAGACCTAAATCATTGTGACAATGAACACTGACTTTAACCTTCTCTATTCCAATCGTACGCTCCATGACCGCACGGATAAATGCGGTATATTCTTCAGGTGTGGCATAACCCACGGTATCTGGTATATTCAGCACGGTGGCTCCAGCTTTGATGACCCCCGAAAAGACCTTTGCCAAAAAATCCACCTCACTGCGCGAGGCATCTTCAGCACTGAACTCGATATCACTGACTTTCGATTTAGCCAATCGAACTGCTTCAATGGCTTGTTCTAATACTTCTTCAGGGGACTTTTGCAGCTTATAAAGCATATGAATGGGTGAAGTGGCGATAAAGGTGTGAATACGTGGGGACGCCCCACCCGAAAGCGCTTGCCAGGCACATTCAATATCTTTAGCATTGGCTCGGGCAAGCGCTGCCACACTCACGCTTCTGACTTCTTGGGCGATTCGACGTACTCCCTCAAAATCACCGGGGGAGGCTATAGGGAATCCCGCTTCAAGAACATTAACGCCGAGCTTAGCTAACTGATGAGCAATTTGCAACTTTTCATCTGCGTTAAGAGCCACTCCAGGGGATTGTTCACCATCTCTAAGCGTAGTATCAAAGATCTCGATCCGGCGCATTACGTTAACTTCCTTCCGAACTAACAATTTATCAAATTCAAAGAAGACTCCCACTTCTATAAGTGGGTGTTCCTTATTTTGCTTCGGTGGGGGTAGAGTCCCTCACCGAAGTCTCGATGTTCAGCTTTAGCTGAACGAGTTCACTCGTGCTTTTTCAACCAGCTCATCATTCCTCTAAGCTGTTCCCCAACCTTTTCAATCGGATGATTGGCTTCATTACGAGTCATTGCGTTAAATGCTGGACGATTTGCTTGGTTTTCCAGTAACCAGGCTTTAGCAAATCGACCGTCTTGAATTTCTTCGAGTACACGTTTCATTTCTTTACGAGTTTCTTGGTTAACGATTCGTTTACCGACAGTCATATCTCCATACTGAGCGGTATCGGACACAGAATATCTCATCCAACCCATGCCGCCCTCATACATTAAGTCGACAATGAGTTTTAGCTCGTGTAAACATTCAAAATAAGCAATTTCTGGTTGATAACCAGCCTCTACCAAGGTGTCAAAGCCTGCTTTAACGAGTTCTGAGGCCCCTCCGCAAAGAACTGCCTGTTCTCCAAATAAGTCGGTTTCGGTTTCCTCACCGAAGGTCGTTTCCAGTACTCCAGCCTTTGTCGAGCCAATTCCTTTGGCATACGCCAGGGCTAATTCTTTGGCTTTACCTGTAGCATCTTGATGAACAGCTATCAAGGCTGGAACCCCTGCACCTTCAGTATAAGTGCGGCGTACTAAATGTCCTGGGCTTTTCGGAGCCACCATGAAGACATCAACATCTTCGGGTGGGACGATTTGTCCGAAATGAATATTAAAGCCATGGGAAAAGACGAGTGCTTTTCCTGATGACAAATGCTGCTTGATTTCTGCATAATAAACCTTACTTTGGGTCTCATCCGGAAGTAAGATTTGAATGACATCCGCGCGTTTAGCAGCCTCTTCTACTGTCATAACCTCAAAGCCTGCGGCTTGCGCACGCTCAGTACGAGCACTTCCTGGACGAAGACCAATCACAACGTTAAGACCTGAATCTTTAAGGTTTTGAGCTTGGGCATGCCCTTGGCTACCATAACCCATTACAGCAATAACTTTACCTTTTAGTAACTCCAGATTTGCGTCAACTTCATAATACATTTTTGCCATTTTGTAATAACTTCCTTTCAACTATAAACCTTTTTATCAAAAACCCACTATATTATACTACAACTCGTACAAGCTTTGTCTAGGCATCCGAACGCAAAATTGCAATCTTGCCGGTGCGTACCAATTCTAGTAATCCATGGGGTCGAACCGCATGCACAAAGGCATCTATTTTAGGAATATCTCCCGTTAACTCCACCGTTAAATTGGTTCTACCCATATCCACAACCCGTCCTCGGAAAATATCGACGGTCTGAAGAACCTCAGATCGAGTTTCTGCGCTAACTTCCACGCGGATTAACGCCAACTCTCGATCAACCACGCTTTCCCCGGTCAAGTCCGTTACGGAGCACACAACCACCAGTTTACTAAGCTGATTTCTCACTTGCTCAATGATTTGATCATCACCATTTACAACGATCGTCATCCTGGAAAGTTCAGGATCCTCCGTCTGACAGACCGTAAGACTATCAATGTTATAACCCCGACGCGCGAACAATCCAGCCACCCGGATTAAAACACCTGGATTATTCTCAACAACAACCGCCAGTGTATGCAGCATACTATCACCTCACAATCATTTCAGTAATGTCTTTACCAGGAGGAACGAGGGGCAAAACATTCTCATCCCTTGAAATCTTAATATCGATCAGAACTGGTCCAGGATGATTGAACGCCTCCTCAATGGCACTGCGAACTTCTTCTGCGGAATTTACATGGATGCCGAGAATACCATAGGCTTCCGCCAATTTAACGAAGTCCGGATTTCCTTCAAGCTGGATTTGACTATAGCGCTCTGCATAAAACATCTTCTGCCATTGGCGAACCATACCAAGGACCCCATTGTTCAGAAGGATGATTTTAATAGGAAGTTTATTTTGAACAACCGTTCCTAACTCCTGGATTGACATCTGTAATGAACCGTCTCCCGTGATTAGGATGACCCTATCTTCCGGACGGGCAAATTGAGCCCCGACGGCAGCAGGTAAACCATAGCCCATAGCGCCTAATCCGCAACTGGTCGCATAATTGCGGGGGTGTACAGTAGGATAATATTGGGCGACCCACATTTGATGCTGTCCTACATCCGTCGTAACAATAGCGTTTTCTCCGGCCAGTTCCCCCAGGCACTCCATGACCATCTGTGGATTAAGACTGTCCTTGTCATAGCTTAGGGTATGATTGACCTTCCAGTTACGCAACTGGGTCCACCAATCAGCAACCTCGGGGGCAGCGAACCCCGGCATTGCTTCTAAAATCTCTTCCAGAACTTGACGGGCATCCCCAACGATTTTGATATCCGTTTTTACGACTTTACTGATTTCTACCGGATCAATATCAATATGAATAACCTTTGCTTTGGTCGCAAAGCGATGCCCCATACCACTTGTTACACGGTCATCAAAGCGTACGCCCACCGCAATCAGCAAATCACAATCATCCACAGCATAGTTCGCGGTCACTGTTCCGTGCATTCCGACCATTCCCAATAAATTAGGATGTCCTAAAGGAAGGCTTCCAATTCCCATCAGGGTCGTGACCACTGGCGCGGCGGTTTTTTCAGCGAGTTGCCTTAAGACGTCTTCCGCTCCCGCAGTTACAACACCACCCCCTGCATAAAGCACAGGCTTGCAAGATTCAGACAGGGCCTTAGCCACTTCTTCTATTTTACCGTTATTGGCTTGACCAAAGATTTTGTACCCTCTTAACTTCATCTCATTAGAATAGGGAACCACGTTTTCTTGGGCTAAAACATCCTTAGGAAGATCGATGAGCACGGGTCCCGGTCGACCCGTTCGGGCAATATAAAAGGCCTCTTTGACAATTCTCGGTAAATCCCGTGGATCCTTCACTAAATATGAATGCTTAGTAATGGGCATGGTAATCCCTATGATATCCACCTCTTGAAAGGAATCCGAGCCAATTGAACCCGTAGAAACCTGCCCCGTCAAAACCACTAAGGGAATCGAGTCAGAGTAGGCATTGGCAATACCCGTCACTACATTCGTCGCTCCAGGTCCAGATGTGGCTAAACAAACTCCAACTTTCCCACTGACCCGGGAATAACCATCCGCTGCATACACGACCCCTTGTTCATGCCGCGCTAGGACATGTCGTATAGGACTATCCAAAAGGGCATCATATAATGGAAGTAATACCCCGCCCGGATAACCAAAAATAACGTCAACCCCTTCTTGCTGCAAAGCATTCAATAAGATGGTTGCCCCTTTTAAGCCTGTTTTTACTTCACTCATACTCTTTCCCTCCCTTAGCTTTTGCTTCTACGTGCTGTAAATTTCAGGACCATTGATGTGGGTAAGAGCCCTAAAGGCCTCCAGAAGCTGTTTAAACTCCGGACCAGGAACCCCATCCCCGATCTCACGCCCGTCTACTTTGATCACTGGGATCAATTCGGCTGCGGTACCGGTAAGAAAACATTCATCAGCTGTATACAAGTCATGTCGAGTGAATAATTCTTCCTTCACGTTCATACCCAGTTCACGAGCAAGGTCCATCACAGAGTTTCGGGTGATGCCTTCAAGTATACCTGCCGAAAGGGGAGGAGTCATTAAGACGTTATTACGATAGATAAAAATGTTATCAGCCGTTCCCTCAGCCACATATCCGTCTTGAGTGAGCATAATCGCTTCAATCACACCAGCCTGTATACTCTCTAGTTTAGCCAGTATATTGTTAAGATAATTAAGGGATTTAATCCTCGGGTTCAAGGAATCTGGATTGTTTCGACGAATAGCCACAGTCTTTACTTCTAACCCTTGCTCATACATGCTTTGCTCAAAGAGCTTAATTTGCGCAGCAATGCAAATAATAGAAGCCTTTGGACATTTATTAGGGTCAAGTCCTAGGTCTCCCTTACCTCGTGATACCACAAGGCGAATATAGGCATCTTTCAAACCATTCCTGCGTAACGATTCCAAGACAACCTCTTGCATTTCTTCCTTACTAATGCCAATCGTCAATTGAATGGACTTAGCAGATTCATAGAGGCGTTTCAAGTGTTCTTCTAATTTAAACACTCGGCCATGGTACGCGCGAATCCCTTCAAAAATACCGTCTCCATACAAAAACCCATGATCAAACACCGATACTTTTGCGTCTTCTTCAGGAACAAATGAACCATTCAAGTAAATAAGCAGTCCCATTTAATTAGCCCTCCTTAAAATCGCGAACAAATAAAAACCCTAAGCTAAGTCCCCCCTAGAAACGTGGAACTTTCCGCTTGGGTTTTTTCTACCCACGGTGTAAATCCAATCTGGATTCTGTACCGCTCGGACCAGACAGGTTGCCCCCGGAACCCTAGGCACACTTCCTTTGCTGTTATATCACATTTATATTGAGAACGTTGTGTATATGATACAGAATACCTTCCTCAGTGTCAACCCTATTTACAATAAATGTTACGAATTTCCTTAAGAATTTCCTTGTCAAAGCTAGAGCGAACGCGTATAATGTCCACTATGCAGATACATATGTTTTTTTGAGAGGAGTTGTCTTGACTTGCCAATTCAAATAGGAATTTTGGGCTTGGGTACTGTAGGGACTGGAGTCGTACGCATATTACAACAAAATGCTACGGATATTCAGACTCGAACCCATTGCGAGGTAAAAATCAAAGGCATCCTTGAGCGTGATCTCCAACGAGCACGCGAGCTTAGCGGTGACATTCTAATCACGGATCAACCTGCAGAAATTCTACAGGACCCTGAAATCGATATCATTGTCGAAGTCATGGGAGGCATCGAACCAGCGCGTACTTTTGTATTAGAAGCTTTACGCAACGGGAAAAATGTCGTCACCGCGAATAAAGACTTAATCGCGCTTCATGGGCATGAACTTCTTGACGCTGCTAATGCCGCCGGAAAGGACCTCTATTTCGAAGCAAGTGTCGGCGGCGGAATTCCGATTATCGCAGCCATGAAAGAATCCCTTGCCGCAAACCGCATTACCCATGTCTTGGGGATTATTAATGGAACGACAAATTACATTCTTACAGCAATGGCCGAACAGGGCCGTGAGTATGCCGAAGTCCTAGCAGAAGCCCAGCAATTGGGGTATGCTGAATCCGATCCTTCCTCCGATGTTGATGGCCTAGATGCTGCGCGAAAGCTTGCCATCCTTTCTTCAATCGCTTTTAATTCGCGGGTTGCCCTTAAGGACGTCTTTGTGGAAGGGATCTCCAAAATCACCCGTGAAGATCTGGCTTATGCCGCTGAGCTCGGTTGTACCATAAAACTTTTAGCCATAGCCAAACACCAAACTGAGGGAATCGAAGTGCGTGTCCATCCGGCGATCTTGCCACTTACCCATCCTCTTGCCTCAGTAGGCGGTGTTTTCAACGCTATTTACGTAGTAGGAGATGCCGTCGGAGAAACCATGTTTTATGGTCGAGGCGCTGGTTCTCTTCCCACAGGAAGTGCAATTGTCTCTGACATTATGCGTATAGCGCGCAATATTGAATCCAACTCCACTTCTGCCATCAATTGTACTTGCTATCTGGACCTCGCACTCAAAGCCGTCTCCGATTTCTATACGGCCTTCTACATCCGCTTACTTGTCAAAGACGAGCCTCGAGTTCTGGCCACTCTTGCCCTTCTTTTTGCTGAAGCAAATATCAGCTTCGCCTCGATCATTCAAAAGCCACGCGATGAACATCAGGCTGAAATTGTCCTCGTGACTCATCCCTGTCGTGAAGGGGCCCTTCAAGAAGCCTTAGATTCTGTCAAAGCCTATAGCAAGGTCCTTAATATCCACAATGTTATTCGCTTTGAAAATGGGGATCATGGGGCAAAGGCCTAAGTGAACTCGTTCAACTAAAGTTGAACATCGAGTCTTCGGTGGGGGACTCTACCCCCACCGAAGCAGAGCCGGGGGTACCACTCCCACTTGTAGAAGTGGGAGTCTCACGATTGGATCAAATTCTTACTAAATTAGGGAGGAAAAGAATGTTTCGTGTAAAGATACCGGCCACCTCCGCTAATCTCGGACCTGGATTTGACTGTTTGGGGCTGGCTCTTCAACTATATAATACAATGACAGTAGAACCAAACCGACCGTTTCAGATTACTTTGACTGGGTCTTATAGAGATGAGATTCCTGCCGATGAAAGCAATCTAGTCTGGCGAACCATGCTTCATTTTTGGGACCTCGTCCACTTCCCCACTCCCACAGTCGCTCTAACCTTTGAAAATCACATTCCCCCTGCGCGGGGCTTAGGAAGCAGTTCTGCTGCCATTGTCGGAGGACTTGTTGCCGCCAACACCTTAGCTGGATCCCCATACTCCCAGTACGAATTGCTACAAGTCGCTAATACCCTAGAAGGGCACCCTGATAATGTTACTCCTGCCTTATATGGTGGTGTGACACTGTCTGTCCCCACGGAAAGTGGCGTTCTTCCAAGAGTCCTAGCCCAATCGCCAAATTTAAGAGCGGTTGTGATTATTCCTGATACCCACCTCAGTACGAATAAAGCTCGAGCTATATTATCCCCTGAAGTTCCTCGCAAGGATGCCGTCTTTAATATTTCTCATGTTGCGCTAATTACCGAGGCCTTTATTCGTCAAGATTATTCCCTCTTAAAAGAAGGAATGCGTGACACGCTTCACCAAAATCAACGCGCCGCACTCATTCCAGGCTTACTCGAAACTTTAGAAATAACCCTGCAAGCAGGTGCCTTTGGAGCAGCCCTTAGTGGTTCAGGACCAACACTATTGGCACTGACAGAACCGGAATTTGAACAGGCTATTGCTCAGAAAGCACTTCAAGTTTTTAAAAAGCATGAAGTTCGTGCTCAGGCGTTTGCCTTAGGGATCGATTCAGAAGGAACACAAGTTGATTATACCCTGTAGGTACTAATCCCGATCAGTAAGATTAGGTACGTGTCCCAAATCAGCTTAAACAAGGGCAGGATTCTTTCCTACCCTTGTTTTTTTTATTCCCTTCTTCCCTCAGCATAACCAATGAACAGACTAGCCATCGCTATAAGCATTTTCCAGTTTTCTACATATTCTAATAGAGATAACATTTTGTAACATTTTTGTTTTGATTTAATAAAGGAGGACGAAATCCTATGATAAAGAAACAATTGGCTTCTTTACTATTTAACAAAAATCGGACGGATAATGATTTGATTACTACGGAACAACTGTCCGACTTAGAACAGTCTTCAAGCGACATCATTATTAATACGCTTGATTTCACCCATCAAACCTCAGAATTATCTCCAAAAACCAAGGCATCCGATCTGATTGACAGTTACCGAAAGGCAGCCCAAATAGTTAAGGAAGTACTGAGTAAAGGCAAACACCTATTTTCTGAACTCAACAAGTGATTGCAGGTTGTTTCAATTTAGCTGCTGTCCAAGCTCTGTGATGATATCCTACTTGCTGCTCTGATGCGACAACGTGAAGCAACACGTACCCTCTAATGAAGAAGCCTGCATTTTACTGTTATTAGTAATTGCAGGCTTCTATTTGGGAAATAGCCGAGTTCACTTTAGGTTATCCAGATATTTTACAGCCTGCAAGGCAGCTGTTCCACCTTCTCCTGCCGCTTTAAATAATTGATAAGGTGGACCTGAACAATCTCCTGCTGCAAATAGCCCCGGCAAACTCGTCTCTAATTTGTGGTTAACCTTAATAGCCCCCTCCTCCATTTCCAAACCAGATACCAGCTGCTCTGCTGGTAGAGTTTCTCTCAGGATAAACACACCGTCTACTGGGATTTGTTCCCCTTCAAGAACGATCTGTTTTACGCTGCTGTCTCCGATTATTTCCTTTACTTTACCCTTTTTCACTTCAATTCGTGGATGAAGCCTCAAAACGTCGCTGTAATAGGGTATGTAATATACTTTAGCACAGATATCGACCATGAAATTAGCTTCATCTTCCCCTTCTTGACTGTAGGAAATGAATGCGACTTGTTTATTCTTATATAAAGGACCGTCGCACGTTGCACAGTAACCCACTCCACGACCCAATAATTCTGTTTCTCCTGGAAATAGCTTATCCACTGAAACACCCGTAGCTAGAACTACCGCATCCGCCTCAAAGGATTCGTCTTTACCAAGTAGCGTATAAGGGGGCCCTGGATATATATTGGTTACTTTAAACGGAACAATCTTGATTTCCATTTCCTTAAGATGTTCTAAAAACCGTTGCCGCAATTCTTCCCCACTTATTTGGGGAAATCCTAGCCAATTATCGATTCGCGGAGCTTTGGAGAGCTTGGGGCTACAGAATTCCGTGCCAAGAAGTATGAAATCACGTTTTCGAATTTTAGCATTCAGTGCTGCAGCCATCCCTGCCGGCCCACAGCCAATAATCGCCAGTTCGTAGTGGTCTTTAAGTGTTTTCAGATCTTCAGACATTATGGGCATCTCTCCTCTAGCGATAAATCCTTTACCAATAAAAGTGTTCCCCGAATAACTTGAAAATACTACGTTGTCAGAACCCATTGACCGAAATACGTTCCCGGAGTAGAATAAATGCTAAGTAAACCTATATGCACATTGATAATAGCTGAGGTGTACACTATGAGTGAAGATCTACTAAGTAAACTCGATCCCATGATTTCTATGGAGCGTACTATTCAAGCGGAACTACTTCTTCTCTTAGGACAAAAACCTTCTCACGGCTACGAGTTAATTCAACGCCTCAATGATTCAGACTTTAAAAGTGGAGAAGCCGATACTGCCACAGTTTATCGTAATCTAAGACGCATGGATAAGGACGGGTTGATCCAATCCCATTGGGAGATCGGTGAAGCAGGCCCAGGTAGGAGACTCTATGAATTAACCCCCTTAGGAAAACAGTCTCTAGATTTATGGTCCCAATTTCTAACACTTCAAAAAACTAAGCTCCAAAAATTCCTACAAGCCTACAAGCAGTATGAAGATTCTTTAGCTAAAGGGGAAAACGAGGTGAACAAATCTTGAATACTTCGTCGAATGCTCTCAGACTTATCCATGCTGGCGCTTTACAGCGCGTGATGGAAACCTGCCTTGACCTCTATACTAGGATGAACCCGAATCTCAAATCCGAGCTAAAAGGGGTAGGTTCGAGGGAAGGTGCCAAGCGGTTGTTATCTGGAGAACACTATGACGTCATTGCTCTCGCTGACCAAGCACTCTTTGCAGAACTGTTGGTCCCGGATTTAGTCGAAAACTACTTTATTTTTGCGGCTGATCAGATCGTCATCGGTTATACCGGGTTTTCTAAAGGAAGCAACGAAATCACCCCCGACAACTGGATTGATATGTTACTTCAATCACAAGTCCGCTTCTCTCATTCTAACCATCATCTGGATCCCTGCGGTTATCGAGCCCTTATGGTTTGGCAATTGGCCGAAAAATTCTATCAGCGGCCAGATCTCTCAACAGAGATGGAAGCAGCCTGTTTTCCTTACGAGACATACCCGAAATCATTAAATCTGGCCAGTGATTTATTAAAAGGTAAGGTTGATTACGCTTTTCTGTATTCCTCACAAGCCAAACAATTAGAGCTGCCCTACATAACCCTACCCTCAAAAATTAATCTCTCTAACCCGGCGTATGCCAATTATTATGACCAAGCAGCAGTATCCGTAGAAAGTAAAATTCCAGGCAAAAACATCATCATTCATGGTAAACCTATAGAATTCGCAATCGGCAAATCCAGAAACAGCCACTTATCCGAACACGCTCAATCCTTTATTGATCTGCTCACAGGTCCGGAGGGAGATTCGATTCTAGAGGAATATGGCTTAATCCCCTGCTGAGTAAATTTGCATTGCTATCAGTTTTCCCCACTTTGTAATGCTTGAAAACCCTGAAACAAGACTATTAATTAGGGGGCTAGGTTATGGAACTCAAAACAGAAAGCCAACCTCTAGAGTCAGAACCACCTAGGAAGGTGAGCCTTTGGGAAATTGCTAAAACCGTATTTCATATCGGACTTGTGTCTTTTAGTTTAGCTGCTTTAGGAGAAGCCAAAAAATCCCTGGTAGACAAGAAACACTGGATGACGGATGAAGAATATCTAAACGGAGTCGCTCTATCTCAACTTTTGCCAGGCGCACCCGCTGTAAATCTAAACACCTATATAGGCTATTTCCTGAGGGGTTTTCCAGGGGCCTTAGTGGCTAGCATTTTTTTCATTATTCCTTGTTTTGTACTTATGGTCGTGCTTACCCACCTCTATCTGAATTATAACGATATCCCCGCTGTAACCTCGTTATTTAAGGGAGTAGGAGCTTTAGTAGTAGGCCTAGTCTTCAATACCATTATTGATCTCTGGAAAAGAGGGGTAAACTCCCCACAGCTCAACATCTTAGCGGTCGGTGGGTTTCTGATGATTTTCTTCTTAAAGGTTAATATCCTGTCTCTGCTTCTTTTTGCTGGAGGAGTCAGCCTAGTGTTTACCTTCTTGACAACAAAGTTTTCCAGTTGGCAAGCCATCATGAATCGACGATTTTGGGTTACGAACAAGACCTTACAGAAGCCTGCTTCCGCAGTCCGGTTTGAATTCAGTAAGAAAAAATACCTCATCATGCTAATCATGCTGGCAGTGCTGCTCATCATTAATTTAGGGATTAATTTTAGCAATCCCACCTTTCGACAATTGGGTAATACCTTATTTAGCATCGGTGGACTGACCTTTGGGAGCGGCTACGCTATGCTCCCATTTATCCAGGATGCAATGGTCAATCAATATCACTTTTTGACGGATCAAGAATTCGGAATTGCTTTAGCCCTGAGCTTACTAACCCCCGGTCCAGTAACCATAATTTCCGCCTTTATCGGCTACAAAGTGGCAGGATTATTCGGGGCAGCCCTAGCTATGGCAAATATGTATTTGCCTGCTTTTGCCGTAGTCAATCTCATTTCTGACCTTTATAACCGGGCGGGTAAGATCGATATCATCAAGATGGTCATTACTGGGATTGTAGCCGCTTTTATCGGCACCCTCTGGGCCGTGATCTTCAAATTGACAAGAAGTTCAATCCTTGACCTACCAACTTTCGGCATCGCCCTAGCAGCTTTTGGAGTACAGCGATTCACTAAAATAGATACCCTCTGGATTATCATCGCCGGAGCACTACTCTCCCTCATAATTTTCTAGCGAAACAGGGGGACAGGGCACCCTGTTTCGCTTTTCCTGCTTGGAGTTATTATTTTCGTCCTGTAATTTAATGGTTTTTAAACCAAATAAGCCCACTTGTTAAAGGTGGGCTTTCCTTTATAATGAGACATTCAATATATCTAAAACCTTTTGAATTGGATTTAATAATGTTGCTTGATCGGAGCCTGCAAACAAAAGGCCCACAGCCTTATTATTTTCTTCCATTACTAAGGATCCGCTATCCCCTCCCGAAGACATATTAGTAGTCAAAATCTGATTCTCAAACCTCAAAGTTCTACGACTTCCATACCCGATATTGATTGTTACATTGACTGCTCTAATAGTACCAGTGGTTAGACCCGTTGTACGGCCGGTCTTTCTAACATTCATACCTACTTGAGCGACAACAGCCGCTTGTACTTTCCCAATTCCAAGTATCTCCGGGGCAATCCATGAATCATTTAAGGGTTGCGCCAAAGCACAATCCACATTGTTTATTCTGGGGTAATCATTTAAAGCGACATACTTTTTCAAACGGGCGATTACGTTTTCCGAGGCACGTCCACTATCAATAGCGCCTGGCTGAAGGATTGAATCTCCTATCTTTGCTCTTAAATCTCTTCCATTTGAGGAGTTAGCGAGGACGTGGTTATTCGAGAGAATAAGTGCTTGTCCATTCTTTTTATCATATACGACGGCTCCAAAGGTTCCTGCCGTAGTACGATAGTGTCCAATACTTACACCTGGATGGGCTGGTCTCATACGCTCAGTGTAGTCCAGCAAAATAACTGCAGGATTTTCAACAGAATAAGCCTTCATGTTACCGACTTCAATTACATCAGTTATTAAGCCGTCCATTGTTTCGGGAACTATTTGATGCTTCTTTAATTGATCCAAAGGTACTTTTCTATTCACCAAGACCAAAATTGCTTTTTGCCCCGTTGTGACTCCCCCAATTTCCTTGAAACCCTGCCCAACCCCAATAACTTGTGGCAGAGCTATTAAGGATTCCTTGCTTTTTTTGTCCATTTAACAATTACCTCCGTTTGTCCTTTTTGCATTATATGAAAAGGTGGACAAACGGTGACAAGCCTAGTGACAGTGGTTATAAACATTAGCCAATTCAGGATGTTTGCTATCTATGCATTGCTATAGATAGCTAGATGCCAAGATAGCCAAGAGTGTCTATGTCGATTGTCTTCGTGCATCGAATTAACCTTGACAAGAATTGTGGAAGTATTATCATGGAAATAATGAGTAGTTAAGAGATTGCGATCTAAAATAGCTCTTGCAATGGAGGCTGCTCATATCTGAAGGGTAAAAAACAGAAAAAAACAAAAGAGACCTCTAGCAGGTCTCGATTCATATATCTCGTGAATTGCAAAAAGAAATTTGGAACACCCCTTCCTCTGTTTCTCTTTTAAAAGGTGGCTAGATTAATGTATTGTGATCTCTTAATAAGAAATGGTTTCATCATTGATGGTACAGGGAAACCGGGATTCTATGCTGATCTCGCTGTAACCCAAGGAAAGATCATAGAAATCTCTGCAAAAATTGAATGCCAAGCGGATTTAATCATAGATGCTTTCGGATTGACGGTTTGTCCAGGGTTTATTGATCCCCATGTACATGAAGAGCTGACCGTTTTAACAAGTGGTAAGTTTGAGGAATTTTTACGTCAAGGGGTTACAACGACGGTTAACGGGAACTGTGGACATTCCATAACTCCCTATTCTTCGGATAATATCTATGAGTATATGGCTAAAAAAGGACTTATTTCAGTCAAGATAAAAGAGAGAAATCAACGAGACGTACCTGTCTGGACAAATTTCTCAGAGTATTTTGACGTAATCAAAAACAAAGGTACAAATATCAACCTGGGATTTCTCTTAGGACATGGCACTTTAAGATGGAGTGTAATGGGAGATGCAAAAAACAGAAAACCGACTGTTAAAGAACAAAGCACACTCGTCCGTCTGATTGAGGAAGGCATGGAACAAGGGGCCTTAGGCCTATCAACTGGCTTAACCTATAGCCCTAGCAAATATGCGGATACTGATGAAATCATTAAACTTGCTAAGGTAGTCCAAACGTACGACGGGCTCTATACCACCCACATTAGAAGCTATCTTGGTATTCTGGAAGCAGTTCAGGAAGCTATAAACATTGGCGAAGCTGCCGACATAAGAGTTCAGGTGTCCCATCTGACACCGAATTGTCCAGAGGCTTTTGATGAAATACTGTCTGCCCGGGAACGTGGCTTAGAAATTGCTGTCGATACTATCCCTAAGAGCAGCGGACACTATAGGAGAAAGGACCGCCTATTCCAGTATGTGTTTTCACAAGAGGGCACACTAACTGCTGAGGGACGAAGAAAACTATTAAAAAAGATCCGCTTCAAAGAAAAGCTCTTGGTTATCAATACGGATGATCCTCTCCTGGAAAATCGGGCCTTAAAGGAAATTGCTTTTGAGAGAAAGCTGAATATCGATGATCTAATCCTCAATCTCTTAGAAAATGATCGTCCTAACTTGACCTTCTGTCAGGGGGGACTCAACAGGCAAGATTTCCCGGGATCACCTTACGCGGATAATATCGCTCATAATCCACTTGTCATGGTTGGATCCGATAGGGTATCTGGGGATGTCGACGACCCCTATGCTCAGTATGAATTATTCCGAAAAGGCGCATTCCCGATATATTTTAGCTTATGCAGGCAAAACAGGGTGAGATTAGAAGAGATTGTGCGCAGGATAACGTCTTTACCGGCACAACACTTTAGCTTGAGTGATCGAGGTCTGCTCGCCAAGGGAAAAGCCGCCGACATCACAATCCTTGATGTAGACAATTATACCTATCCCTCCAATGAGGAAATCGATTATAGCAGCCCATTTTCAATGACCAGAGGGGTAAAGTATACAATTGTTAATGGCAAAGTAGCCCTAGATGATGGAACGCTCAAAGAAATACATGCGGGGCAATTATTAGCGAGAAGTGGTAGGAAATTGTAGCCCTAAGGTATCGTTCAATTTAAGAATCCTGATGTTTCTAAGTCAGCTCTATATAGATCAATGTAGACTCTTTTTCCACCTATAGCCCTGCTCTCAAATAAAACAACCTCTGCAACCCTAAACTCGCCTAGTTGCTTTGTATGAACAACTGAAAGATCGATATTATCGAGTTTGGGACGAGAGACCAGCGTTATATGAGGCTTAAATTGGCGTTCCTCCAACTTAAAGCCCTTTCTTTTGAGTTCAAGATGCAGATTATCCCTTAGCTGATTTAGTTCCGTTAAACCACCATTTAATGCGGTCCATAGGGTATGAGGCCGTTTAAGAGAGGGAAATCCACCTACTCCACCGAGGTTTAAATCAAAAGGGCTATAGTTCCTTGCTACTTTGGTAAGTGTTTCGGTCAGTACAGGAATCGCAGTACGGTCTAATTCCCCTAAAAATTCTAAGGTTATATGAAGACTGTCTTGTGATTTCCAGGACCCATTTACTCCAAGATGTCTTAGTTCGGACTGAAATTCGAGTAGAGCTTGTTTAAGCTTAGTAGAGTCTGTTTCAAAAAAGCAAAACCAAACTTATCTCAACCCGGTTAAGGAACAAACGTGCCCCTTGGTCTGTGATTTTTACTCCTTGCAAAAGCCCCCGAAAGAGTTCCTAATACTGAGAACGGATAGTCACAAAAAAGCTTCCTAAAAAGGCCATACTACTCCCTTGGTTCCATTTGGGGCTGGATGCCAAGGTGCATTATTGCTTTTCAGGAGTGTTTGTTGCTTAAGCCGCACGAAGCAGCGTGTATTTTCGGTCGTAAATGGCTTGCTCTGCAAGTCGTCGCAACTCTTGATTTCGCCCTTTGGGAACGAAGTGTTCTTGGGCATGGTGGATCATCCCGAGAATTAAACGGCTTACATCAGCTAGCCGAAGGTAGGTCTCCACCCGTTTTTGCCCACGTATTGTCAACTTCTTATGGTGGAAAACGTGATCCAATAGGTTTGCCTCTAAAGCAAAGTTTAGTTCGACTTGTTTACGGAAATTCACACAGGCCATAGCCAGTTGCGATCCCTGCGCAATAGGACCAAAAAATTGAGGTTTTTCCTCAAAGGAAAACTCAAAGCGCTTTTCACAGGTTCCCCAGCGTAAACAGGAGGCGCAGTGGGTTGGATCGCCCACGTACTGCACTGTCATATCTTCTGTGTCAAATCCAGCGTGCAACGCCAAATGTCCTTCCGGACACTGCACCCGTCCTTGCTCATCACAAACGTCAGGACGTATCATATCCTTTTTCACTTCGGTAAAAACCACGGTGTTATAAATTTTGAGGGCGGCAATCTTATCCTCACCACTAAGGTAGGCCATATCGGCTACCATATTTGGAAGTTGAATCTCCAACTCTTTCATTCGTTTCAAACAAGGTAGCAACATATTGCTGTCCGATGTTTTGGCATGGACTACAACAGAACCTAAGGGCATAGGTCCTTGTGAACTACCACAAATGACCGTGTTTTTTCGATACCCGACAAAAAACTTATTTTGATTGACTTTGATCCGTTGTCGACCGACTTTAGCATCCTTATCCGAGAAACGGGGTGGACAGGTACATTTCTCAGGGGTCTTACAGGTGCATTCTTTCTTAAATCCGCCGACTGCTGCGAAGATTGGACGAGAATCTAACGCCGAGATCATAAGGTTCAGAAAACCTTCCATCTTCTCTGCTTGACTTAAAAAAGGCTTAGAAAGTTCATTGATCGTATTGTCGTTTATACTTAACAGCTTGCGAAACCGACTTAGCGCCACGTGACTAGGTACTTTTGTGCCTGTGATACCGAGGAAATTTCGATAATCCTGATGCTTAGCTTTTGACAACTCCTTGCACATTTGACGAAATGAGACAAATTCTGGTCGCGTAAAGTAAAGAATATGCATGCGAAACAATACAACTGCGTCCCAGGGTTTACGCCCACGTGGATCAACAATTTTGCGAGGAAATAGGTTCCTAATTTGATCGTCTTTTATAAAAGTCATGTAATCAATGAGTTCATCATCAAAACCAAGTGTGCTATAATATAGGGGAGAGAACATGTCTAGTTGAATCAAGTTTTACACCTCTTCCTTGTGTGTTAATTTGGCTTGTCACCTTATTTTACCGCACAAATGGATAGAGGTGTAATTATTTTTTCAGAACAGACGTTTGGGACGTAATTATTTTTGAAACAGACACTAGTAGGCAAATCAACCCCAATAAATAATCTCATATACTCTTCTCCTATAGAAGCTTAATTTATTCCATCAACCCTCTGACGCAAAACGGTCAAAAATTCATTCTTTTGAGCTTCATTTACGAATATTCTATTGGGGATAATATGTGCAGAATCTGCACTTACATAAATATAAATATGCTCTTTTTCTTCCAGAATATTTTTTATTGCACTAAATTGAGTCTTTGCTTCACTATGTACCATTATGCTAAAACCTCGGAAAGCGGAAATGGCCAGTAATCGGAGATGGCCAAGTTAGCAAATGGTCTGACTCACTGGCAATTGGCCCAGAATTATGAAGTAGATAAGGTACACCATCTGGGCGACGCTTGTCAGATATAATCGCTATGTGTTCATGGGGATGATCAAATGTGACAATATCTCCTGCCTGCCATAAATACAGATTGTCCACATCTCCTGGTTTTATCTCTTTTGATAATTCCAATCCATATCTTCGAAAATAAACTAGGAGGTTAGGAACCCGCCTATAATCAATATTTGGATCTGGCTTCCCTCCAACTCGAAGATACTGCGATAAGTTATCTCTGATGTCCTTGTCGACTAATGCTTTAAGATTATAACCCGCATCTCGCATTGCCCTCCACACCACATCAGTACAAACTCCCTCGGTCTCTGGTGGATTCCCCCCTTGATAATAAGCACTGCGATATAGGGGTTTCCTGAGCACTTCTTCTTTGGCTCCAGCCACAATATCTTTTAGATCATCAAGGCCATCGCCATCTTTGTCAACTGGGCAAGAAATCCTTTCAACCTGAACCGACTTAACAAAAGGCTTAAACTCAGCAAAGTATGACTTCTTAAATTCTGTCTTAGTCAAAATCAAAACTAGCACGGCTAATCCGAGTATAGCTATAACTATACTGGACTTAACTAATCTTTTCATGAAGAGTCACCCCATTTAACATACATCAAAGGTAATTATTGCGTATCGTAGCTTACCTTGCCATACCTCGTTAAGAAATGCAACTGAAAAATCTTCTTGTATTTCATCAAGGAATTTTTTGTCGTATACTTCGACATAATTGGAATAATTTACAAACCTTTTGACCCTCTTAATAGTTGATATCCTCGCGTATAAAATAATGAAATTTGTTGAAATTTGCAAGGGGAAGGGAATATCTTTTTGGCAGGAGGAAGATAATGGCTATATCGGGAAGAATTTCAGATCTGAAAATACTGATAGCTTTATTCGGCAATGTAACTATTAAGGAAATCATTCAATTTAAAGAATTAAGAACGATAACTAATCCTAAAGTTGCTTAAAAGCTGAGCCTATGAACATCCCATTTCTACCCCAATTGCTTAATCCATTCAATAAAGGATTCTACATTATCAAAGGCAAAGGCTGGATTCATATCTAATACTTTTTGAACCTGCGCTGTTTTAGCCCATATCGCACTAATCGGTAAAACACCGACTTCTTTAGCGGCTTTCACGTCATAGGCAATGTCACCTACATAAACCACGTTCTCCGGTGGGTAATTCCAAAGTTTCAAGACTTGTTGAATATGTTCAGGTTTACTTGCTCCATGCTCTGAGCCCGTTAGAATTACCTCGAAAAAAGGCTTTAACCCCGAGTGTTTTAAGGATATCTCCATACTTCCAGGGCCTTTTCCTGACACAATAGCCAACCTTATTTCACGTTCTTGCAATAAAGACAGGGCCTCATGGACACCTGGAAATGGCTCAGCATAACTAGCATGAATTCGATCATACTCGTCAAGATAAAACTGCAAACTTTCTTCCCATGAATCAGGAAACAGTTTCTTAAAGATTCCTTCTTCTGAAGGTCCAAATAGGGAAGCTAACTCTTTGGAAGAATATTCACGCCCAATAAATTTTACTAAGGTACTGCAAAAACTAGCATAAACTACAGGCAATGAATTAATTAACGTACCGTCCAGATCAAAGATAAATCCTTTAAGTTTCATGTTCTACCCCCTAAAAACTGCTATTTTTATAAATCACCTAAATCTTGGTAATCTGCAGCATTCTTAATAATTCATGACATCCCATGGATTTGTAAACCAATTAAATTATCTAATTTTGATACTCTACTTTAAAACGCAGTACGGTTTTAAGCTTATCTGGCTGAGTATTACGGGCATCTGAAAGATAAATCTCTCGGTGAATCTTTGTTATCCGTTTCAAATTGTTCTGTGCACAATAATCCTCCATGATTGAAAAACTCTCTGGCTCATCATCATAAGGGCCTAAATGTAGCATTTGAACACAAAGTCCTTCTTCTAAACGATTAAATCTCACCTGATCAAGCAATGGGTGAGGTTTTTTTAATTTTACACTATTTATGACTTCTAGAGCCAACTTATCTGTTACAAAATCAGGTTGTCTTATCATGATTGTGTATATCAACCAATTTTTATCCAATATTTCCATCATTCTTGCTTCTTCTGCTAAATCCCAAATACCTTCAAGTGGAAATACCGTGTAATCAAAATACCCCTCAGGAATAATATCTTTTTTAGGCAACATTTTGATAGCGTAAGATAAAGAATACAATACACCAATAGCCTCAGAAAATTCTTCAGAATTAGGATTACCCTTTCCATCAATCATAAAGAATTTAAAATTTGGTACCGTCACAAGTTCAGGTTTATTTTTTGGCAAATACAGTTCCTTGGCTTGTTTTTTCCACTCATATTTCATGTTCTTTCCTCCTTCATTAAAAGAAATCAGCCACACTCGCTAAAGCAATTAGACCAAAAATCATGATTACTAATCCTGATGCCCGATTAACCCATTGTAATCCAGTGATACTAAATCTTTTTCGAAATAAATTCACCATTAAACATAGGATTAGCCACCATGAACCCGATCCTAGGAATACCCCTATTACTAAAATGAGTGAAGACACATAACTTGAACTATTTGCTCCAAGACCTAAGCCCGCAAAAACTGCTGCAAATGAAATTATGGTCATAGGGTTAGTAAGCGTAAGTAAAAACGTGGAAAAGTAATTACCAAACAACCCTTTATCATCAACCAAAGCTGGCTTTTCAGCTGGTCTCTTAATGAAAGTCCTAATTCCTAAATAACATAAAAATATCCCGCCAATTAACCTTAGCAAAACTTGTTGCCCTATGAGAAAGTTCGAAATTATGGTCAAACTGAAGCCTGCTATTATACCGTAAGTAGCATCTGCTGTAGCGGCGCCTAATCCTGATAAAAATCCGGACACCATACCCTCTGCCAATGTACGTCTTATACACAGAATACCGATGGGCCCCACTGGCGCAGCAATTGAAAATCCAATGATTAATCCCTTAATAAAAAACCCGGTATCCACCAACCTCAAATCCCTTCATTTAAACGCAATTTCGAATAATTTTATCCCTTTAGCCTCAACCGCGACATCCATGGCGACGGATACATACTTATCAGCCAGTCTCATCAAGTTTTAACATCATCAGCTTAATAAAAACACGAACCAAATCGGGATCAAACTGTGTCCCTGCGCATCGGATTAGTTCATTAAGTGCATCTTTCTCACTCATTGCCTTTTTATAGGATCTATTATGGACCATGACATCATACGCATCAGCAATAGCAATTATCCTAGACGATAGTGGAATATCATGCCCCGATAAGCCCTGGGGATATCCATTGCCATCCCAGTGCTCATGATGATAAAGAATTGCCTCGGCAATGCTGGCAAATTCACTGGTTGAGAGTGCAAGTCGATAACCTGATTCTGCGTGTTTTTTCATACATTCCCATTCGGTAGAATTTAGGGGTCCTTGTTTTCTTAATATGTATTCAGGTATGGTAATTTTTCCTATGTCATGTAATTTCGCAACAAGGCAATAGTTTTTAATCAAACTTTCAGGTAGATCAAGCTGAAGACCCATCTCCCTTACTAAGCTTTCCAATCTGTCCACATGTTCCTTCGTCTCGTAATCTTTAATAAATAATAATTGTCCTAAAGCATTGATGACTGCCAGCTTAGTATTGTTTCCTTCCCTAAGCTTATCTGTATACATGTCTTCTTCTGCCTTATTAAAAACATCTTCAATGCTTTCCCCCTGATTTGTTAAAGTAGCAACACCAATAGCCATACTTAAGGGTATGGGTTCAGGAGGGCATAACGCTAAAGCTGCTCTAACACGGGTAGCAATCTCTTTTGCATTACCGTTACTTGTACTGGGTAGAATCACTAAAAATTCATCGCCACCCCAACGTACTACGAGATCATCTTTTCGGCAAATAGATGCCAAGAGATTGGCTACTTTTTTGATTAATTCATCCCCTTGTTTATGCCCAAGTGTATCATTGATCAGCTTCAGACCGTTTACATCACATAAAATAATTGCTAAAGGTATTTGTTCGGAATTATTAACAAGATGTTGAATTATATCCTCGTAAAAATCCCGATTATAAACACCTGTTAATTTATCGTGAATATTAAAGTATTTTATGTGTTGTTCATCTTGCTTATAACTTTCATTAGTTTGTTTAATGTATAGCATCAAAAACCCTATAGCCAAGGAAAGTGCCACGACTTGGTAGGCAAAGTAAATAATAAATTTGATTTTTCCATCTAGAAATGTCAAGCTTAACGGACCAAAGTTGGTGCTCAATAAAATAAATGACCACCCTAAGCAATATTGTATAGAGCCCCTTGTGCTACTCTTAAGAAGAAGAATTCCAGCCCAAAATCGTATTACTCCTACAAAGAAAAGAGTAGCAATAATTGATAGAACTTGAACATGGAGGATAAATAGCCCAATAATAATGTTCAAGATAAAAACTAACCCACCACTGATTAACCATTTAGGTGGTTTCATATTTACATGCAGGAGGGTTCCTTTGAAAATACACAAATTAGATATTATGTAAAAAAGCCCATTAACGTAGAGTAAATAGTCATTATTGTAAGAGGAAACCTCAATTATGTACCTGAAGAAATTTGATATGAAACTCATGAACCACCCAATGGTTAACCACCCAATATATTGACTACGATCCAAGAAATAAATGAAAATATAGAAAGTAAATATAACAATAATTGCTCCTAAAGAAGCTGACATTACTAACTCTGCACCAAACATAAAAGCACCTCAAAAATCCCTATATACTATTGTCAATTAATTCTCCACTGCCTTTTGATTATTTCCTTCAATAATTTCTTTGAGCATTTTTTTGCTTAATTTCCCTAATACCAATTCATATGACATATCTATCATTTGTTTTAAAATATCATCCGGCACATCACCCTCTAAATACAAAGAGTTCCAGTGTTCTTTATTCATGTAATAGCCCGCAACGATATGTTTATATTGTTCTCGCAAGGATCGCGTAAACAATGGATCGCATTTCAAGGTAATAATTGCTTTTTTTTCTTTATCTCCACCTTGCATGGCAAACATTTTTCCACCTATTAGGTATCTTGTTGCGTCCCATTCTACCTTAAAATCTTTTTGTGTTCCTTTTTTAGAAAGACAATACTCATCAAGCCATTCATATTTCATTAGAAATCACTCCTTCTGTATTCAACGAGGACAGCTATTTAATAATTTCGCCAGACAACTTACATATCCTTCATTTGATGCCAATATTAACCCAGACCCATTATCCCGAGGTATCTTCTATCTTCTTGCATAATTCGCACTAATCTTTACGTGATAATGATGTGCCTGATACCCCTCTATTTTGAGAATCATGTAGACATTGGAGTCCGAGCGGTGCTAGCCCAAACAAAAAAGCCTCCAATCCTGGAGGCTCTCAAAAGCTTAATGACCATTCTAAGTTGGAACTAATTACTCAGAACAAATTCCACAATCACTATGACTCTTCTGATAGTCACTGATCTCTTTTCCCGCGTCACCCTTCACAACCTGGGTATCGGGATCGACTATTTGTTTTTCTAGCGTCTCTGCAGGAGCAACACATGCGGGTTTCAAAGGAGACATGAGACAAGATTTATAGCCGCCAGTAAGGTTTCTAACCTTAAATCCTTTTTGGCTTAAGATTCTAGACGCTACATATCCTCTCAGTCCAATTTGGCAATAGTCCAAGATCTCTTTACTTTTATCAAGTTCACCCAATCTTGCTCTCAGGCTATCGACTGGGATGTTGAGCGCTCCCTCAAGATGCCCCCCCTTATATTCCGTTTCTGTGCGGACATCTAATAAGATGGTGTTTTTCCGATCATGCTCCATGAACTGCTCAATCGATATGTCATCTACTCTGCCAGCTAGGACATTCTCTGCTACAAAACCAGCCATATTGACGGGATCTTTGGCTGATGAATAAGGTGGCGCGTAACAAAGCTCCAACTCGGTCAAATCTGTAACGCTTCCCCCCAGCCTTATGACCGTTGCAATGACATCAATTCTCTTATCTACGCCATCATTCCCAACGCCCTGCGCTCCTAAGATTTTGCCCTCTTCGTTAAAGATGAGTTTCAAGGTCATCATGAAGCCTCCCGGATAATACGAAGCATGTGACGCTGGATGAACGGTAATTGTCTTATAAGGGATCTTGAGTCGTTTTAAGGTCCTCTCATTATTGCCTGTACTAGCCGCCGTTAGCCCGAAAACTTTGAGAATCGAAGTGCCTTGAGTTCCCTTATAAGTACTCCTCAGACCTACAATATTATTTGCTGCTATTCGGCCTTGTTTATTGGCAGGCCCTGCAAGAGGAATGGCAGTAGCTTGCTTGTTAACAAAATCAACGACTTCAATGGCATCCCCGACGGCATAGACATTGTCTGCATTGGTCAATAAGTATTCATTGACTAAGATATGCCCTTTGGACCCGAGCTTAATTCCACTATCCTTTAGAAAGCCAGTATCCGGGATGACCCCTATAGCTAAAATCACGAGATCGGCAGTCAATGTTTTGCCACTATTGAGGGTTATTTCTACACCGTTTTCCTGATCCTTAAATGACTTAACCCCATCATTTAAGATGAGTTTCACTTCATGGTCCGCAAGTTCTTTTTCCACGGCTCCGACAACATCCGAGTCGAAAGGTGCTAAGACATGAGGTGCAGCTTCGACTATAGTCACGTCAAGCCCGCGATGTTTTAGATTTTCTGCCATTTCCACCCCGACAAAGCCACCGCCAATGACGGCAGCACTTTTGGTGCCCGCTTTATCTATATAAGCCTTGATTTTATCTGTGTCTGGAATATTTCTTAACGTTAAGATTCTCTGACTATCGATACCCTCAATCGGTGGTTTAATCGCTTTTGCTCCAGGAGATAAAACAAGATAATCATACGTTTCTTCATAGATTTCGTTCTTCTTGTGCTTAATCGTCGCTACTTTTTTATGGGTATCTATACCAATCACTTCGCTATTAATTCTTACATCAATGTTAAATCGACTCTTCATACTTTCTGGAGTCTGGACTATGAGCCTCTCTCTTTCTTTGATGGTCCCCCCAAGGTAGTAAGGCAAACCGCAATTGGCAAAGGAGATATACTCATCCCTTTCAAACATGATAATCTCGACTGTTTCATCCAGTCTTCTCAGTCTGGCAGCAGCGGATGCCCCACCAGCCACACCACCAATAATCAACACCTTTTTACTCACAGTGTGTCCTCCCCAATTATCTGATTTGGTTAATCATTATATTTTTAGCCGCTAAACAAGTTCGGCTGTCCCATTGCACCCGTCTATTCTTGAATCAGAAGAAAAGCATTCGACTAATATTACGGGAAATCATTTTCAAAAATAGTACCGTAAAGTGAAGTGTACACTCTTTATTATTAGGCTGGAGTAAGTAAGCCTAGTAAGCGCTCTCTTTCCTCTTCCAAATCCTCTCGTTCGGCGACCATCTTTGGTTGCACAGAATGAAAGGGCCAGCGTGCTTTTAAGTCAGTTAACTTTTTCTCCACATCGTTAAGCAGGAGCATAAGCTCCTGCTTATCTATAGTCTGTTCGATAGTCTGTTCTTTTTCGATCCGTTGTTCTTTCTCATCCATTCGATTTCCTCTCCTCTGACATGGTAAATGTTATAGCGCCATGCATACATGCTTCCATGCAGCTTTCACATTCAATACAAAGCTTAGGATCCACGACTGCCAGATGTGAAAGCATCGAAATCGCTTGAACAGGGCAAGCATTAACACAACGTTTGCACCCCCGACATAGCTTTTCTAAGATGAACGCAGACATTACTCCAACTCCCCTCATCAAGAGAAACACACGGTTTCTCGCTTAGCAGCCAGCTCAGCCAAAGCGGCGAGGAGCCGATTTGGCGGTCCCTGAGGATCCTCGATCTCCACTTGTACCCAAGACATTAACCGTTGTAAACCGCTGCTTGATTTGGTCACTCCCACAAATTGGGCAACTCTGCTGATCTTTTTGACTCATCGTACAAAAAACAGAAAATTTATGTTCGCACGATTGACACACTAAATCGTAACTTGGCATTGAGATTACCCCCTCTATTAATAAACTTATCGCAGATCAATGTTAATCCCTGTATACCCCGGAAGGGTATTATATGTTAAATATATTCATCTCTAACTAATTTGTCAACCACTTTTAAACAATATTTACTAATTTCAAATTATTTATGCAACCTGCAAGTACCTTTCCATGCAGTACGGAGGTTTCTGAGTTCGTTCTTTTGAGCGATGCAAGGCCATATAGCAAGGTTGTTTATCTTAGGTGACTATTCATCCTGTAGCAATTAGATAAAGAAGCAGACGTGGATCAACGACCCACGTCTGCTTCTTTAATCATATTTATACTTTTTGTAAATTAACCCAAGTATCATAAAATGAAGCACTACCACCAATCGGTTCGCTTAAAGGGGTGCCCCTCAGATTATCATCCAAGCGAAGAATTGGGTTGATATGGATTCCTTTCGCTCTCCTTGGATCCCCTTTAATCACCATCCCATCGACCACTACATCACTAGAACCGTAAGCCCAATGTCCATAACCCGTCGAAACAGCGACTACTCCGGGGCGTATCCCTTCCATTACTTTAATATCCCCTTCAACATAACGTTGTTGTCCATTCCCTAAATCTTGAACCCCTTCAGGGTTACTTTTTGACTTGACTCGAACCTTGTCTCCATTTTTCAATCCAAGTCGTTCAGCGTCGTGCCGACTTATTTGGACAAAGTTTTGAGACTGAAGTCCTACTTGCGACCAATAATTACCAGAGGTCCTTGATTGAGTCACAAACACTTCTTTGTGGGTAATCAGCTTAAGGTCTCCTTCTGCCTCAATCTTTTTACCCATCGAATCCTGAATTTCCTGATAGACAGCATGACCTTCAAAATACTTTCCACTGATTGCATGTCTGCTCACAGCTACTTCCTCGATATAGAAGCGTTTTAGACCTCCCAACAAATAGCGTTGCTGAGATCCGACATAAGCTTTGTCGATACTTTCAAAGCGACCCCCTCGATTCAGGACGTAAACCACCTTGCCCCATTCCGTAGGTTTTAATGCCTTTTGCCACGCTTGTTCATCATACACCGCAGGTGATAAATGCCGTCGAGCTTTTCTAAATAGCTCCAGTTCCTTATCATCCGCATCGGGGACCGTATCTCCCTCTTTATCTCCATAGGCAATATTGGCCACAAGCTTAAGATAAAAATCCTCAGGTCGCTTAAGCGGTAATCCCGCACCGAACGCGTCGTCCCCAAATCCCGGAAGATTAAGCTTCCTAGCTATAGCGATCATCAAGGTTTCCAGGGATAGCGGCAACTTTTCTCCCTCAATTTCCACCGTGTCTGTCAAAGCTGGAATGACAGGTTGACGTATCGACGTCGCCTTAACGCGCAATTGGTTTGGGCCTTGCCCAGTCGTCCAACGTTCAAGATAGGTTATGTCTGGGAAAATATAGTCGGCATACATACTGGTTTCCCCAATAACGATATCCGCTGCTATCAAAAGTGGTACTTTAGCTGGATCTAGAAGCGTTCGTAATTGGTGAGCTCCGCCAGGAACGGAATACATCGGAGTATGACTTGAAAGAAGAACTGCCTTAATCGGATAGGGGTAACCATCGGCAATGGACGGCCATGTTTCCTGGGCCACGTTTCCGCTAAAAGGGTACCAAGGTCGTTTAGCTGGGTATCCGGCAAAAAGCGTGGACTCTTCATATTGCCAAGTTTCCCGGGTAATAGGAACCCCGAAAGCTGATAGTTTTCCAGGGTGTAATTTACTCATGTCATAAGGTTTATTCGGTTTAGCACCTTTAAAATCCCACCCGCCTGCTGGTTTGGTTAATCCACCCTTCCAATCAGGATTCCCGATCAAATAGTTTAAAGCGATTAACGCTTGGCAATTATACCATCCGTTCGTATGCTTTACCGGGCCACGATAAAACTCCACCGCTGCTTTCTTACCATGGGCAGTAAATTCGCGGGCTACCCCGACAATATCTTCGTACTTTATACCTGTTATTTCAGCATATTCCTCGAGACTCCGCTTAAAGGCCTCTTCTCTTAACAACTGAAGGGACGTCTTAAGGGGAATTTCTTGATAAACCGTTTCAACCAACAGATCTCCTTCAACAGGGTTTACCGTGTCGTTTGGATCAGCAGCAATAAAGTTCCCACTACGATAGACCACAAATTGGTCCTTAGTTCCTAAACCCACTTCGTCAGCCCGAAGAAACTTGCCTGGCCGTCCGTCGACTATTTTGACAAGATAACTGGCATCACTCCATGACGTTTCGCCATCTGCTTTTGCAGCTGCAGAGTTGGCGTTTTCCAAGTATTTTTGATCATAGCGATTATTTTCTAATATCCAACGGACCATCGCCAGGCCCAAGGCAGCATCCGTTCCTGGCTTAAGAGGCAGCCATTTCCAGGCTTTACCCGCTACCTTCGTAAAGCGTGGATCCGCGACTGCTAATTTTAAGCGACCACTTACCAAACCGTCCGTGATCGGTTCGGTCATCTGAACTGGACCATAATTCGCCTCAAAAGAGATCGTCCCTACAACGAGTGCGAACTCAATATTTGCCCAATCAGGGCGAGGAGCCTTCACACCGCCTGCCCATTTTCCTTCCTTGAAGTCCATGGTAGAGCGTGTCCAGGCTTTATTACTGGTCTGACCGCAGATCGAGGTTTTTTCGATCCAGTTAACACTACCCATGGCATTGTTCACAAACCGTTTTGTAAATTCAATACGACCATTATGAATACGACCTACTTGAAAGAGAAACTGATTATTTTTCGGCCCCAGATCCGGATGATCCGGGTCGATCAACACATCAAGGTTTTCTTGATGCTTCTCTTGAAATTGAGCGACTGTCATCTTCTTTTTTCGGATTTCAACAACATCTGTCGCCATATCCTTAGCCACTTTAGCATCCTTCAAAACGGCAATGTCTTTGAGCCCCGTAACCTCTTGGTCTTCCCCAAGTTCTTTGAAGATTTGTCCTCCATTAACAATTTCGTCCACAGCCTGTTCAAACGGAATCACTTTCCATTCGCCAGCTCCCCTGGCTCCAGAACGTTTTAAGACTTTTCGCAATCGATAAGGGTCGTAGACGTGTTGTATTCCAGCTTGACCTTTAGGGCAGACCTTACCATCAATTCGAGTCGCATCTTGAGGGGATAAACTATAGGGTAGGTTTGGTATCATGCTTGTCGCGCTATAAGGATTTCCATCAATCTTTACTAAGGTACCCTCATAGATCTTAGCCTTAATCGAGCAAGCCACTGTACACTGTAAACAACAGGTATAAATAATGTTTTCCTCATTGGCTAGTGCGTAGGTTTCATTCCCTGACTCAGTTTCGGCATGAGCAATTCCAATCTTACCGAAAACTCCAGCTTGAGTCGCTAAAATACTGGTACCTCCAATAAAGGCAGTACTCTTTATAAAATCACGCCTTGTGAGTTGTCCCTTTGGGGTTGATTCCATAATCGTTGCTCCTCCTTCCTTGATTCGGATGGTTATTACGCTCTAAAATCGGGAGCCACTCCCAAGCCACACTAAACATTAAAATCACAAAAGCAATGATTCCCACGGAACTGAAAATCTCATTGGTGCTTGGAAAATAGCTATACAATAGGCGGGAATCGACAAAGGCTTTGTCTAGCCCATGCAGCGGCGGAGTGATGTAAGCTGGCATAACTAAATTAATCCTTACAGCAATAATCCCCAGCACAGTGGATAAACCTGCCAACCCTTGCAGCCTATAGTCACCGTCTGTTTTACGAGCAAGGAAAATTAACAGGATAGGGATAACAACTGCCAACCCAATCTGGCCTATCCAGAAAACCAATCCGTATGACCCTGTCAGTATCTCCTTTAATGAATGCACATCGTCAGGAATTCCACCATATAGACCAATTAAAAATTCTGCTGCAACTAAGAGTAGATCGATCCCGATAAATAAAACCAGCAGATTCGTGAGTGACGCTATAACATTCGGCTTATCCTTATCTTGCTTACCGAAGAAAGCATATAGGAAAGTAATCAGTGCAGCCCCAGAAACAAGTGCGGAAACGATAAAAATAATGGGGATAATGGCACTGTTCAAAGCAGGCTTGGCAATCTGTACTGCAAAGATCGAACCAGTTCCTCCGTGCACAGCGATAGCCATAGGAACCCCAAGAATACCTAGAATTCTGACCCAGCGCCCTGCGAACTGGGATTGCTTAACCCGTCCCTCGGGGTTTGCTACAGTCCTATATCCCATCGAGAAGATACGACCTAGTTTCCCACGCATTCCTGTTTCGTTGGTAGCCATTAAGGAAAGATCATCTCTCATTACGAGCCACAACTCTCCTAGCACCAGCATGATATATAAGAGGTAAAAATGAATTTCCCACTCCAAAACTGACGTGAAATTACGATGAACTAGAGTATACCAGAACCGCTCGGGATGTCCCAAGTCGATAAGGACAAACATTAGACCTCCTACCAAAGAAAACAAAGCACTTAAGAGTGAAAGTCGCCCAATTTTCTCCAACGCGTGCATTTTAAATACATAAATCATGGTCGATAACAAAAAAGAGCCTGCGGACAATCCAATGAAGAAAATGTAAAAGACCACCCATAAACCCCAGCTAAAACTACTGGTCAAATTAGTGACTAACATCCCATTCATCAGCCTCTGTCCTATGAACCAAAAACCAATCCCGGTTAGAATAAGCAAGAGTATATAATACAGACGCTTCTGCATAAGTTTCCCTCCTTCCTTTCACTAAATTAGATAAAATACGTTGGGTTCAGTTCCTAGTTCCTCTTTAAGACGCATCAGATTGGAACTCCCAATCAGTTCAAATACTAAGCTCTCTGGATCACTCTTGTCACCAAAATAGGTAGCTCGTCCCATGCAGGTGGTTACGCACATAGGCAGCATCCCTGCATTGAGGCGATGTAAACAAAAGTGACACTTTCGTGTGTTATTGATCGGAGATTGCTTCTTTTGCCGTTCTCGTTTATCTCCGTACTCAAACGATGGTACTAATTCATATTTCTCGATATTTGGCGTTCCTTGAGTATGATACTCTCCCCAGTCAAAGGTCCGTGCTCCATAAGGACAGGCGGATATGCAGTAACGACAGCCAATGCATTTATCGTAATCAATCACCACTATGCCATCTTCTCGTTTATAAGTAGCCGCAACAGGACATACCTTTGTACAAGGAGAATTGGTACAGTGCATACACGGACGCGGTAAAAAACGCCTAGCTAAATGAGGGTAGGAGCCAAACTCTTCCTCGATTACTGGACGATATACGACACCCGGTGGAAGTTTATTTTCTGCGATACAACCTACGGTACAGGAAAAGCACCCTACACACTTGCGAGTATCAATCACCATCGCCCATTTCCTCTCGGCAACAGGTTTTTCAAGGGCCTTGTATAGTTCTCTGTGCATTCTATAAATGAGTTGATCCTGAGGAATCTGCTTTGCTAATGGCTCTAAGGTCGTCGTTTGTTGTTGTTCATTTCCTGGTTTTGCAAGCGCTTTTCCTGCTGATACTACAGCTATTCCCGCAGTCAAACCCAAGGTTGCCTTAACCATATTACGAATTGCTTCGCGACGTGGAACTTTTTGCGGTGCATCATCTTCGATTATTTTTGACATATTGTTAACCTCCTTCACCTTGATCACTCTGTAATGCCAAGTATACCTAATCGTTCTTCTTTACACATGAGGAAATCCCCTCAATTTAAAACGGTCTGGTATAGGGGAAATCCCCTATACCAGACCGTTATCCTTAGCGTAGCGTACTAATTTTGATCGGCTGTTTATGCCCAACTTGTCATGAATCCGTGTCTTATGATTCTCAACCGTCTTAATACTAATATTTAGCTTTTTAGCTATTTCCATATTGGAATACCCTAAGGCTATAAGTTGCAATAGTTCGGTTTCTCGAGTTGTAAGTTCGAACTTCTTCATTTCAGCGTATCTTTCTGGCTTAAGAGCACGTGTTACCAAATATTTCTGGAAGCTCGTATCTACATAGAATTCACCCCGGTGAACGGCCCTAATCGCACTTAGAAGTTCTACGTCAGCTACGCGTTTTAGGACAAACCCGTTTCCCCCTGCGGCCAATACCTTATCCAAGTATATAGAGTCCTCATGCATTGTTAGGACCAACACTCGCTGGTCAGGCTTTATATCCTTAATCATTTTCATCGCTTGAATTCCATCGATCCCTGGTAAATTCAAATCCATAATAACTAAATCGGGAGCGTATTGGAATGTAAGTTCAATGGCCTCTTCGCCATTGGATGCTTCTCCAACGACCTCGATTTCTCCACTATCTTCCAGCACCAGACGTAAGCCTTTGCGGATTACCTGATGATCATCCACTAAAAGGACAGATATTTTCTGCATCAACGCGCAACCCTTCCGGAACTTTCACATAAATGGTCGTCCCTTGACCAAGAGCAGACTCAATCTGGAAACTCCCTCCTAAAACTACCACTCGTTCCTGAATTCCAAACAGCCCGAATTTCCTATTGGCAACCCTTTGTGCTAATACTTCGGGCACATTAAATCCTTTGCCGTTATCTTCAATAGTAAGGTTAACCTCACCTAAATTATAAGTTAGAACTATGCTCACCTGTTTCGCTTGGGCATGACGAGCAATATTAGTTAACGCTTCTTGAACAATCCGATACAATGAACTAGCAACCTCGCCTGTAAGTGTACCAAAATCATCATCTATTTCCAAATCCATATTAATTCCATACCGCTCTTCAAACTCTTGGGCATATCGTTTTACAGCTTGCCCCAATTCTCCTTCTTCTAATACACTAGGCCTAAGAACAATGATTAGGCGTCTTATTCCATCAAACGTTTGATCTAAAAGATTCCGTACTTCTATCAAACGAACTTTTGCTTCCTCAAGAGTTGGTGCCTTCTCGGTATATTTCAAACCGAGGCGAAGAGATGCTAAAGACTGGCTTGTTTCATCATGAAGCTCCCTCGCCAGATGACTTCGTTCCTCTTCTTGAACTTGCATCAACTTTTTTGCAAGCCCCTGCCTCATATTACTTAATTCTTTGATCTCTAAAGCAGATTTTTCCATTGATTCGATCATAAGGTTAAACGCCTGGGTCAATTGCCCTCCCTCGTCTTGGATCGACCATTCAGGTATCCGATAACTTAAATCACCCGAGGCGTAAACTTTCGTAGCCTCAAACATTCTTCGATAAGGAGTTGACAAAAGGTGTGCTAGGAGATACGCCAAAACTAACCCTAAAAACATAAATAACAAGGTAGCGAGAGCAAGGCTGATTAGCATCTTAGATTTTGCTTGAGTAATCCCCTGTACAGACATACCGATACGAACCGTCCCTAACTTACCGTCTGATATGGGCAGGGCTATATCGCGAACAAGCCCTTCTTCGGTATGAATAACATTGACATGATAAGCTTCACTGGGTTTTACCTGGTTAGCGTTTAATAGCCCATAGGGCAGGGCATTCCCAAAGGTATCGACTAAAACCGTTTCGTCTGCATCAATTATAAAAATATAACGGATATTTTCGTTACTCTCGCGAGCATCCCGAATTAAAGTATAAAGCTTAAATAGATCCCCACGATAAATGTACTCTGGACTTCGGTCCGTAATATATTTTCCAGTGGCAATCCCCTGAGCGTCAAGCTGTTGATTCATAAAAGGGCTAATACTCCGCTCAGTTTGGATGAGGACGGTAACCGACAATAATAGCAGCAAACTTACAACTAGCCCAATAATTTTAGAGCGTAAACTGATTCCTAAAAACGACCTCGCTAATCTCATAACCCACAGTCTCAACTAGACTCACTCTCCAATCAGCTTAACTAGTTCTCTGACAGAGTCGTAGAGACTGTCTTCCAGCAAGTTAAACTGGTCGTATCCGGCAACTTGTAAAGCTTCTAGCCCATCTTCGTCTTGATGCATAGTTAGAAATGCCTTCTGTATCGCTAAAAATGACTGCTCATCTAGCCTTGGGCTAGCTACAACAGGATTGTTCGCATAGTCTGGAGATGTATCAATTATCCGGATAGAATCTATTAATTGAGGAGATTTTGCAAAAGCTGCTGCCAAAGTATAATTATCCACCGCAGCTGCATCAACTAACCGGTCCTTAACAGCTGCAATCGAATTGCTATGGCCATAGGTGTAAATGTAACTTTTAAAAAAGTTTAGGCCTCCCTGATCTTTGACCTTGCTCAAGGCATATAAGGATCCTGAGGTTGATTGAGTATCCACAAAGGCAAAACTATGGCCCTTTAACTGAGTCCAGTTCCTTATTCCACTACCGGTATCGGCAATAATCACAGACTGGTAGTACGGTGACCCATTTGTAATAGGGACTGCCACTAGACGCTCTCCAAATTTCTCATGCCCAATAACATACGACGATGAACAAACAAAGGCAATATCTACTTTTCCTTCTTGGATTAAATCATCAACTTCTTTATAGCTTTTCCTCTGTACCAACTCGACTGGTCGATTTATCTTTTCTGATATATATTGGGTCAAAACTTGATATCGAGCAATACTTTGGCTTGGAGACAACCCCACAGCCAAAGCCACGCGCAAGCTCTCCTGAGCCGATTTTGAGGGACTATCCAGTGGCTGTAGGTTCGAAAGAGTTACATGTTGTTGTGGATCAGCCTTACTACATCCGTTCAAGATCACAATGGCAAGTATCACTGTGCATAATAAAACTATACGAGACAGCATCTTCATGAATAAACCACTCCTATTGTTTCAACTTACCACCAATTAATAAATCATACTTTAACGTACTATTAAACGCAACGCTTATATTCGAATTGGTCCTAACTATCACTTTGTACATCTTAAGATGTATACCGCCTCATTATAATTGTTTATTACCAGGAGGGGAAGTCAAAACCTGGCTGGAAAATAATAACAGAAGCAATCCCTGCCCTATCGATTTTTAGTTGAATGATTCTCAGTGCCCTTTGCTTATAACTCAGTAGCACGGACTCTATGCAACCTAACCTTTACGCAGATGATGCAGATTTTTAGGGGAAAAGCTAACAAATAAAACATTCCTAACTTATTGTTTCCAAGAAGTTAGGAATGTTTTATCGATAAAGAAGTACAACCTTGCTGAAAGATTCACAAGCTGATCAAGTTGTTGACATATACCCTCAGGGGGTAGGGCCGAATCATATATACCCAAATATTTACTAGGTCAATACTTCTTTTCGATGCATTCATGAACTTCGTCGGATGGTCAAATCGGGCAATCTTCGCCGGGCGAGTCAGCATGCATCCGTAATAGGGAGCAATCTTCAAACCCTTTAAAGGTTTTTTCACTTTAGCAGCCACTTTGTCAAGCCCAATCCGATCCACCAATAGTTCCAAGATGTTTAACACGTGGACCGTATTTTTGTAATTCATCTCGATAGCCTGTTGGACTTTCTTGGAAGTTTCTTTACTTTCGGCACACTCGATCTCAGCCGTGCGCAAATGATTGAAACATGCGGCACAGGGAGCCATCACTTCTTTCAGACCAGCCTTCTCCGCTTGAGCTAAGTTTCTAGCCGGTAAGGCCAAGGCCAAGAGATGATCCACCTGATGAGCAGGGGTTGACCCACAGCAGTTCCAATCTGGAATCTCTTCCAATTGAACATCTAACGCTTTTAAACTTCACGAGTTGAGGATTCATAGTTCTTAGCGGTTGAATGGAGGGAACACCCTGGAAAGTAGCCCGTTTTCATCATGCCTGCCCTCCTTGCATTTTCTGTACATTGTCAAAGATTTTAGCTACAGCGGCCTGTCCGTGAATCTTACGTGGTAAGATGTCACCGATTCCCATAATACCCTTTAAGAACATCGGCGGACCGATCGGAATCAGAGCTGCCACATCCCGGACCAGTTCTCCTTGGGAAAGCATATTCTTGACCATGAGACCGACTTCATGCATCCGCCCGATATTCCGAACTTCTCCCAGGAAAATCTTATTCATCTTAGGAATTTTCGTTTCGTTTGATGTATACCCTTCTTCTTTGGCCATCGCCCGCAGGGTATTCATCACTTCGTAAAGTTCGAAACCCGCAGGACAATTGGCACCGCACGTTCCGCACTGGATACACATTTGAATCGATTTGCTTGGCAGAATTTGATCTTTCATGCCATAGACGATCATTTCTAAAATTTAGGACGAAATTCTGAAACCAATTTCCCACAATAAGAACACTCTAACACCAAATACCCCCCCCGGTTGGGATTATATTTTAAGGATAGCATCTAATCTATTGCAGATCAATAAGTAAAATAATAATAATTTCACTTTCTCATCTTACAATTTATTTATATAAAATGCCGTCATCCTTATTGAAAGGATAACGGCATGAGAGCATAGTTTCTGATAGTTTATTAATCGAATAGAATTACGCTTATTGTATATTATTATATTCACTGATTGAGTTTCATTAATGTAGCTATGGCTCTATTTAGCACAGTCTCGAGGTCCTCCCCCTCTTCAATCGCATCGGCCATACACGTTTTTGCATAGCGTTGCGCGACAATTACCGATACCTTATGCACAGCTGAACGGATAGCGACGAGTTGTAAGAATATTTCCTCACATTTCTTTTCTTCCTCCATCATTCGTTCTACCGCCGAAATATGACCACGCACTGTTTTAAGTCGAGTAATGATACTTTTTGTTTCTTCTGGGTCTACATTTTTTGACAAGGTCTCTCTTCCTTTCATATTCGTATTTTTTCTTGTATCTGATCGGAGGGCATCAATATTATTTTAAGTTAACACTTCATAGCACTTTGATGACTTTGATAAGATATTCACTTGGTAATAAAGCTTATTGATTACCTTTATTAAGAGGGTTATAATTGAGATACCCTCTCCAGAGGGGGGTGGATGTTACCTTTAGCATACAACTTAACATTATATTGGTCAAGAAGGTAACCTTAGAAAAAGAATGTCATTAAATGGCTTCTTATATTTAATTAATCAATAACTAGTGAAGGGATATACGTTGATGGAAGATTTGTCGATATTACGTAATGAGGATTTGACGAGACGCTTACAAACTTTGTCTGAGGAACTGGAAGAGTTGGAAGAGGAACAAAGTTTTGTGCTAAAGCAGACTGGGATTCACCTCCCCGGTCGCACTGTTAAACGCTATGAATTCCAAATACAGTTGTTAAAGGAATCCATAACAGAGTTACAAGCGGAAATAGAGCGTCGCAAATAATACAAAATAAGGCCCTTGCTTAATTTTAACTTTAAGCAAGGGCCTTTAGAATAACCATACAAACCCCAAAAGGTTTAACTTAGGCTAGATTTTTGTTACTATTCGTTTTTATCTGTTCAGCTAACATGTTTGCGATCTGATCAAAGTCTGGCGATTGATAATCTTCAATCTTGCCAGCATCTGACAACGCAGATAAAGCTGGATCAAGCGGCAGTGCTCCCAAGAAAGGAATAGAATTACGCTTAGCTTCTTCCTCACCTTGTGGTTTTCCAAAGACTTCTATCTGCTTACTACAATCAGGACACTGCACATAAGCCATATTTTCTATCAATCCATAAATTGGCGGTTCATAATTCCTGACCATTTTAATCGCTTTGCGCACTACCATATTCGCTAAGGCTTGCGGACTTGTCACCATCACTACCCCATTGATCGGCAACGATTGGAATATCGTGATAGCGACATCCCCTGTACCAGGAGGCATATCGATTAATAGATAATCCAATTCTCCCCAAATTACGTCCTTCCAAAATTGATTGACGACTTGAGTGATCAGCGGTCCACGTAAGATCACGGGATCATCTTCGTTTTCAATCATAAGATTGAGAGACATGACTTTAATACCACCACGACTTGTTGGTGCAATAATACCACCTTGGCTCGCTCCTGCCCTTTCCTTAATGCCAAATATTTTTGGGATACTTGGGCCAGTTATGTCCGAGTCCAAAATTCCGACTTTATAGCCTTGGCGCATAAGGCTTACTGCTAACATGCCAGTTACAGAGGATTTACCTACTCCCCCTTTACCGCTCATGACTGCTATTACTTTCTTAACATGGCTTACTTTTTGAGCCTTAGTCAATTGGGGTTCACTAGAACAACTCTCAGTATTACACGACCCTGCTGCTGCACAACTATTGCACGACTCGCTCACGATGGTTCCTCCCATTCAATTTAACATTTTTTACCACCTAAGGGTTAATAATCCAAATTCATCTTACTCCTCAGATTCTTTCTTTGTCAAGTTTGGCTCAATGATGATGTTCGTGATTATGCCCATCACCGTGATCATGTTGACAAATAGATCCAGTACTCACTATTTTTCCTTGAGCATAAGACTTTGCGACGTCAGTCACGTTTCCTGAGGCGCCCGATACAACCTCAAGACCAACCGCATTAAGACCATTAATCATGCCACCGCCAATACCGCCACAAACAAGCACCTCTACGCCTTTACTCTTGAACATATTCGCAAGTCCTGCATGCTGATGTTGAAGACCCGCAGCACTAAGGGCTTCGACAAAACGCGCTTCATTGCCTTCAATTTCAAACACTGTAAATCCTGAAGCTCTTCCAAAATGGGGATCGAGAACTTCACCGTTTGTTGGGATTGCAATCTTTTTTGACATTATGGACCCTCCTAAATTATAAAAATTAACGTCTCTTGGACAGTCTGAGCTGGCCAAGATGAACGCTTGACCTCAGTTTCAAGTCGGTTTTCAATGCTTAAGCTTCAACTTAAGTAAACTCAACTAAATTACCCTCTTTCCAGGCCACGATAGCCTCCCTAGGGGTCATGGTTTGGGGTGCTGAATAGGTCGAAATATTAACAGCTCGAGTTATCTTCAAAGCATTTTGACCTAATTTACAGGCTATAATTAGTTCGACGTGTTCGCTAGCCATGTATTCTGCAACGACAATACCAGCACCATCGGTCCCTATTAAGGAAGGATTATTTCTATACACAGCAGTACCTTGTGGATCTTCCGAGTCGCAAAAAAGAAAATAAGGGCTACATCCAAATCGCTCACACATCAACTTATCTAGATCACGCCCCTGAGCAGGAATCGCTATACGCAATATAATCCCCCTTTTCCTTAAACATGATCAAACTATTTTAGGAATTTCCTCCACAACAACCACCTTTGCCCTGCTCAGCTTGATGACCACCACTACATGTCTGCTTACTCCCTTTGTCAAGCTTCATTTTTTTCATACTCCCACACTTGGGACATGCAATTTCATAGCCGTGTTTTCCACCTACAGTGCACGGTTCAGCCTCCCAGACTTGTCCGCAACCGAGACATTCAAACACCCGGTTTTTGACCATGTAGTTTCCTCCCCGAATAATTATCGGTCGTCCTTCTACTAAAGCCGTAGCAATTTTCGCCCTAGCTCCTCCTAAGATTCGCTGAAAGGTAGCTCTTGAAACCCCCATAGATGCAGCACACTCAACCTGATCTAAACCCACTTTGTCTTTAAGACGGATGGCCTCTAATTCTTCAAGCTGGACTATGACTTCCGGCCAACGTGATTGGCCCTGAGGAATAAATGTTTGACATACTATTCCTTCATCGATATGGCCACAACAACGCCGTCTTGACATCGCATCAACCCCTTTTGAGCATATGCCCAATTTGATTATATTCCTCTTATCGAGATAAATCAATTGGAAACTAACCTAGTTACTGGCAATTACTAAAATAATTATATAAAGACCTAGCCTACGGAAGATAGGGCTTTATAAGAGAGAATCCTTTGTGAATTAATCATTATGCTCAGTGAATATCTACGCCTTCTATCCCCCTTAAGATGTTGATGAACAGTCGACACAAAAAAATGACATAGTTGGTTCGAACTTTTGTCAAACTTATGCCATAATTGCTCTCCATAATAAAGCCATAAGCTATAAATAAACGAAATGAAAAGGAGCGTGTATTTTATGAAAACTTCAAAAAACCCATTGCAGTTGCCACAATAGTTGGAAGTTTAGGAGTGGCTGGAGTCGCCTATGCTGACATTAGTTGTTAGGAGGGATATGGATGAGGTATGGTCACAATATTGGCACCAATCTTCTTTATTCACCGTTCTTTACGATAGGAGTCCTTCTTATAGCTATTACTATTTTCTTCTTGGTATTTATGCAACCAAAAAAAAATAAATCTGAACATAACCGAATCTCCGATATTTTAAATCAAAGATACGCAAAAAACGAAATAGATGACGATAAATACTATGAAGTTAAGTCCCTTTTAGAAGACGAAGATTCTAATAGTTCAGCGATTATGCTACTCAAGGAGAAATATGCCTTAGGAAACATAAGTACGGTTGAGTTTATAAAAATGCGTAACATTATTAAGACTAGACAAACTTAGCATCATTTCTTTATTTAAACTATATTAAAAATACAGCAATAGGAGTGGCATTAATTGAAGAATAATAAGCAAGTAAAGTATCTGAGATGGGGTCTATTGGCATTATTCGTTGTGCTTATTAGTACATCGGCATATCTCCATCAAGTCTTAGGAGCAACAAAGGCACCTTCAATCCATGCATTATGTCCTTTCGGAGGACTTGAGAGCCTTTACCAGGTATTCACAACTGGGAGCTTTGTCAGTAAAATATTTACAGGAACAATGACCTTGTTTGTAATCACTCTAGTTGTTGCTATCCTTTTCAGACGTTCTTTCTGTGGGTTGATTTGTCCATTTGGAGCGATTCAAGAATTCTTTGCAAAACTAGGTCAGAAGATTTTCAAGCGCAAGATGGTTGTACCTTCTAAGCTTGATCAGGCTCTGAGATATTTAAAATACGTTGTGTTAGCTGTTACAGTATTTTATGCTTGGAAAACTGCCGGACTTTGGATGGCTCCCTACGATCCTTGGTCTGCATATGCTCATCTTCCGGAAGGCTTGGAGAGTGTGTGGGCTGAATCGGCAGTAGGGTTGATTATTCTAGTCGTAACGGTTCTTGGTTCCTTGATCTATGACAGATTTTTTTGCAAATATCTTTGTCCAGTAGGGGCACTTTACGGAATGGTAGGTAAAACCAGCCCTTTTAAAGTGGTTAGGAACGAAAGTTTATGTATTGATTGCGGAATATGCAATAAAGTCTGTCCGATGAGCCTTGATGTCCAGCACGGTTTGAAAGTCACATCCCCGGAGTGCATGAATTGTCAGACCTGTGTTTTAAACTGCCCTACCGCAGGCGCTCTTGATAACCAGTTCTCCAATAAGATAATTAAACCTTTTACTGTGATCATTCTGGTGCTGGTGCTGTTCTTTGGCTCAATATTTGCTGCACAGGCTACTGGAATCTTTGAACTAACCGCAGCCCCACTAAAAGTAGGAGAATTCATTAATTATGATGAAGTTAAAGGGTATATGAGCATCAAGGAAGCAGCGGAATCAACCCAAACTGACCTTACGGAGTTTTACATTAAATTTGAGATTCCGGAAAACGTTCCTGCAGAAACAAAAATGAAAGAAATTTCTCAAGTCGCTCTAGGCTATGATTTTGATAAAGTTAAAGAATCCTTAACTTTGACAACGGATCAAGCTGACCTTATATTGAGCGAACCCCAAACTAAGGTCGATCTAGAGGGTATAAAAGGCTCTATGACGATAAGTGATGCGGCAAAAACCGTAAAGCTTGATATCGAAGAGTTTTATCGGATTTTTAAGCTCCCTGAAAACATACCTTCCAACACCTATATGAAGGATATCGTAAACGCAGTCCCCGGATATGACTATCATGAAATTATAGGTTCACTGAAGTAAAAATAAAACTATTCGTCACCCGGAACTGAATAATGCAAAAAGCCCTTATCAAACTTGAAGTTTGGTAAGGGCTCCTACTTTGTGTCTGTTTTTTTCTGTTTTGATTTGTTCAACTTTGTTTTATTCTGCTTTGTTTTGCGCAAAAAGTACTACTAACAGGCAACAACCTCATGCTTAAATGATTACCTGTCCGATGATCTATTTATGTTTGGATTGCAGGCCTAGATTATTGATTAAGTTTCATGAGAGTTTCAATCGCGTTGTTCAGAACCTCTTGGCGATCCTCGCCAGAGTCAATCGCCTCTAGAAGACAGGAACTAGCATAACGTTGTGCTATAATGACTGAAGTTTTATGCACAGCGGAACGGATAGCAACGAGTTGTAATAAGATTTCCTCACAACTCTTCTCCTCCTCTATCATGCGTTCTACTCCTGCAATGTGACCACGAACTGTTTTAAGTCGAGTCAAAATCCGTTTAACCTCTTCCGCGTCAACCTCTTTCAAAAGAGCTATCTCCCATCTCATTATGATTCATACTATCCCGCTTACCCATGGTGATTACTCCAGTTTTCAATAATTGGCTTAATCAATGGGATGCTACTCTAGAGTTAACTTAGTTACGGTAAAGTTTAATATATTTTTGGTAACTATTCAAGACACGTCCGACATAATCCCTTGTTTCTTGAAAAGGAATGTCTTGGATTTGGATATTTTTAGGGTCAATTTGACCGGAGCTAATCCATTCTTTGACATGTCCTCTTCCACCGTTATAAGCTGCGATTACCAACCGTCTGTCATTAGAAAACTCTTTTTGCAAGCTAGAGAGGTACCAAGTTCCATATTGTATATTCTTCTCCGGTTGGAGTAAATCCTTACTAGAAAATGATTTATCTCCTATGGTTACAGCGATCGATTGTGCTGTGCTGGGCATTAATTGCATCAAGCCAATAGCCCCTTTGTGAGATTCAGATTGCGGCAAAAACTTGCTTTCTTCCCGAATTACTGCGATAACCAGTAAAGGGTCTACTCCATATTGTGCGGCATAGTTTTCAATTACGGCTCGATGAGGATAAGGATAGATAATCTTCTGCAAGCTGGGAATCTGAGTTATACAATAACCCACAAGGACGGCAAGAAATATGAATAAACTTAGGTTTTTGTGTGATCGCTTAAAACTTATATTTCCTTTTATCCGTCCCATCCCCTCTCTCATAAAGCGCTGTGCTATTTAATCTATTAGCAGGGGGTCAATGATTATGATTCATCGAGCCAGTTGATTAATTATTCTTTTCCATGCTTCTTCAAGTTGATTAACAGTTTGCAAATGATTACCAGAGTTATCAATCACCACGTCTGCTCGCTGTCGCTTATCATCTAACGACCCTTGCGCAGCAATTCGTGCTTCGACCTCACTAAGGTTTAGCTTGTCCCGCGCAAGAAGACGAAGAATCTGAAGATCCCGTGGTATCCACACTACCCATACCTCATCCACAAACTTTTCAAACCCTGCCTCAAAGAGTAAAGGTACATCCCACACACAAACTTTTGTTCTGCTATTCAGAAGGACGGCTTCTTCCGCCTTCATGCATTCAACCACGCGAGGATGCACGATGCGCTCAAGGCGCTTTCGTGCATCTTCATCATTAAAAATCTGCAGACCTAGTTTGGAACGAATGATTTGCCCCTTTTCATCGAGGATTTCCGTCCCGAAATCACGAACTATTTTTGAAATCACCAACGAGTCGGACTGTAACAGGCTATGCACGGTTTTATCAGCGTCAAGCACGGGGACTCCCTGTTTTTCAAACCACTGGGCTACCGTTGATTTACCACTTCCGATCCCACCCGTTAAACCGATAGTAAACATTAGTTACCTCACTTTAAATTAATTTACTGAGTCCAACCAAGATTAATACAATACCCGGTAAGTACTCGGCCTTGTTTGTCCAGTATTCCGGAACCTTGCCCGCCATTAGTTGCCCTATACGCAACATCACAATGAGAGTTAAGGCCGCGATTCCAATGATCCAGAAGGTCATACCCGCCATTGCTGCACCAATCCCACTGGCAAAAGCGTCCACTGCCAAGGCACATCCCAGTAAGACACTCTCTCGCAGACTTATCACCCCAGAACGATCGACATCCGCAATATCCGGCGTTTTAAGCACCTGAATCACTAAGCCAAAAAATCGTAATTGGAATCGGAAAACGGGCTCCAAAACGGGATTGGGGTGGACTACAGCCAACGCCGGTACTGCTTCTGGAAGGACCTCCTCTTTACGGTTCCAGATCGCTTTACCTAATTGAAAAATACCCAAGGATAGTAAAATTGAAGCTCCTAATAAACGCACCGGAATTAACCTAAGCCATAATGATACCCAACCTCCAAAGAGCATGGATATCCCCATAGCCATTACTGTACACATTGCAATAGCAATAAGAGAATTGACGGGTATGCGAATACGACGTAACCCATACGCTAATCCAACCCCAAACCCATCCAAACTTAAAGCTAATGCCATAAGCATAGCTATTCCCATATGTATCCCTCCACCTTGCGACTTCAGGATAATATATGGGTTCAAAGGCTATTTGGTGAAATCAATCATTTCCAGTAATCCATTCTTCTAAAGCACGATCTCGGCGTTGCCTAACCTGTTCGCACTCTTCATGAAGTCTCATAGCCAATTCATAATTTGTATCTGCTAAGGTCAGTTCTGATTCTAAGCGGAGGAGGGTTTCTTCCAACTCTTCGATTTCGGTTTCGAGTTGCTTCATCCGCTTTTTTTCTCGAGCTAAATTGCGGCTTTCCTGTAGATCCTGAGCATTAGATTGCAGCTTCGAACCTCGTTCGATGGGGGCAAGGACTATTTCTTCTTGTTGTTTATATTCCTTGAACCCAGTGTAATCTCCTTCAAAAAGCGACAGGCCCTGAGGGGTGAGTTCTGCAATCTTATTTACCACTTTATCCAAAAAATAGCGATCATGGGAAACTACTAACACGGTTCCTTCATACTCTTGAAGGGCTTCTTCCAGCACTCCACGGGTTTCAGCATCTAAGTGATTCGTTGGTTCATCGAGCAAGAGCAAGTTTCCTTGCTCCAAAAAAAGTTTACATAAAGCTAAACGGCTCTTTTCTCCCCCGCTCAGCACAGATATCAGTTTAAAGACATCATCTTTTCTAAAACCATATCTAGCCAGTAGATTTCGAATCTCCGGGTCCCTTAATTTTGAAGCGTTCCGGATCTCATCCATCACCGTCCCCGCAGTACCCAGATTCTCATGTTCCTGAGAGTAATAAGCAATCTTTACATTGGCTCCTAAACGGATGGTTCCCTTATAAGGAGCCTGATCGAGAATCGCCTTAAGGATCGTAGTTTTTCCAACGCCATTTTTGCCCAGTAAGGCTACTCGGTCTCCACGACGCAAATCTACTTGGACGTTTGAAAAAAGAGGTCGAGTTCCGAAGGCAATCGAAAGATCTTCTATTAAAAGGACTCGATCCCCACTTCGCCCTCCACTTCCCAGTGAAATAGAAAGACCATGATCTATCTTAGCAACCTGAATCGGCTTGAGTTTCTGGAGCTGGCTTTCTCGCCCACGCGCCTGCTTGGAATTGACTCCCGCCTTATTTCTGCGGACATACTCCTCTAGTTTAGCGATTCTATTCGCTAAGCGCTCAGCTTCCCGGCTAAGAGTTTTAGCTTCTAAAACTTTCAATAATTCGTATTCCGAATAGTTCCCTGTATACCCTTTTAACCCACCATTTTCTAAACAGAACACTCGCGTCACGATGCGATCTAAAAAGTATCGGTCGTGAGAAACAATCAGCAGGGCCCCAGCATAATCTCTCAAGTACCCTTCGAGCCACTCCATGGCAGCGATATCCAAGTGGTTTGTTGGCTCATCTAAAATTAGGATTTCGGGCGCTCGAAGCAAAAGCTTACATAAAGCCAACCGTGTCTTCTGGCCTCCACTTAACCTAGCAACTTGAGAGTTCATCTCTGCATCAAGTCCTAGACCAGCCAGGATTCTCCTGACTAAGGCTTCTAAAGCATAGCCTCCCTGGCGTTCAAACGATTCGGTCAAAGTTGCATATTGCTCCATGACTTTCTCACTGGGCGTCGAAGCCATCTTTTCTTCTAATTCACGCAGTTGCTCCTGCATTTGCAATAAATCTACTCGTTCTTGGATCACACACTCAAAGACATTCCCCTCATCCTCCACAATAGGAGTTTGGGGTAAGTACCCGTAAGAACCGAGAATTTGAACTTCTCCCTCTTCTAAACGCACATCCCCTAAACAAGCCCGAATCAGGGTTGTTTTACCCGCCCCATTCGGTCCAACCAAGGCAGCCTTTTCTCCATTTTCCAAAGCAAAACTAATCCGCCGAAAAAGCGGTTCACCTGATATATCGACGCCGCAATCACGGCAAAATAAAACACTCATACTTCTAGATAGCCCCTTTATTATTCTCGGGTGTAAACTATTACAAATATAACAATGTAACCAACCATTTCTTTCGAATTTACTATACCATAGACACACGGGAAATATCTACTTTTACCATGACAATTCGACCATCTTCAAACTCTAAAAGGGCCGGCTGGTTATATCTCAGGGGAAACTAAGGTTACTAGTACAATTTCCGGTCTATTATAAAACCTTATTGGTAAAACGCTTTCTCCTAAACCGCCATTTATAATCATATTCGTAGATCTGAAAGTAAATTGACCGTAAAGTCGTCACTACAAGTAAAAAGAAGCAATTAGCCGAGCTGCGGGTAAGAATAGTACCTGACCTAACAAAGTACCAACTACCTTTGAAGTAATAAGCAACACCACTAGAGCCTTAACATCGCCATAGGGTCTCTTTCCTCTTAAAGCCTGGTCAGTTATCATAGCTGCCTTTGGATCAATGAGGAGCGTTAGTAAAATAGCCGCAATCCCATTGATCATTCCTGATGAGGCAACAACCGCAAGTCTATGCTCCACTGAAACCAACGTTGCCGCATAACTTGCTGAAAGAACGCCGATCGTATATATTCCTGTGACTAATGCATTTAAAATAAGCAATCGCTTTGGGATTTCTCGATACCTTAATCTTTCCAACATTGTCTTGGATGGTTTTGTAACACTTTTTACGATTCGTTTAATATTATTTATCTGTAAGGCCTCAACCACAAGAGATGGGACAGAACCTGTTACTTCTAGGCGGTTTACTGCTTTCTCAAAAACCTTAAGAAATGATGGAATTAAAAGTACACCTAATAGAGTTCCAATCGTTGCAGCAAAAATCACCTTACGCATATCCATTATTGGATTTAAACCGTGACTAATACTTATTCCTATAATACCTGCAATCAATGGAGCTTGTAAGGTATTTGCAGTACGTGAAACAAGTGCGATGAGATTAAATAAAGAAAAGGATAATGCAACTTGCCCACTCTTAACAGAGTTTAGCCTCACAGAATATGCAAGAGTATCGACAAGGTGGATTATAGACGTTAGAATAATCAATTCAACCAACGTTCTTTCCACTGACACGCCATCCTTTCTCCGACATAACGATTTGGTCGTCAAGGTAGAGTCACCTGTTACCCGGCCCCCCGAGTATTCTCTTTGATCGCGTCCTCATATTATAACTACAAAGAAAATCCGCACATGAACGTGCGGCTTTTCACGTACGGTTTCGTATAACGTCCCGAAGGTTTGCGACGCATCCCAACCACTTTCATCTTTACTAAAGTGATGCAAATACTCTGTTATACGTCGTTTGGCGGAGAACATCTAAAAGATAATGTTTGTTAAAGATTTTGCTCAGTTGGCGATTTTCTATACTCACTTCCACATTTAAGGCAACTATCCTTATGAACACTGAGCACTTCACCACAATTATTACATTTCCACTTTTCATTTTCAATATTAATAAATTGAAGCACTCCGTATTTGTTAATGTACTTGAGATTTTGTATTAAACTTAAATGGTATTTTTTAATATACCTCTTATCAAAACCTTTTAATCTAGTGCAAGGGAATTTATGACATTCATAGCAATATCTAAACTCTGATTTGTCATGTTCATCGCAAAACTTAATTCTGCATTTACTGCAATGTGCAGGTTTATTCGTTCCGGTACTCAGACAACTACAACAATTATTTTTTTCTCTTAAATATACAAAGCAAACACCACAGTTTATTCCACATGGGGCAATTAGCTTTTCGGTGAATTTCAAAACATTATCCCCTCACTCCCACAGTAAGAATAATTAGCCATGCAATCAAAAACTGCAATCTCACAATAACACACCGACCATATAAATTGCGCACCTACTCCGTCTTAAAACCCCTTTGCATACCCAGAGCATTCTCTAAAGCTGCCTTTAAGCTTGGAAACCTATATTCAAAATCAGTACTGAGAATTATTTTCGGCATAGCTCGTTGTCCATGTAATAACATTTCCGCCATTTGACCTAATGCTATCTTTAATACTATCTCTGGAACTGGTAACCATGATGGTCTATTTAGGACTTTGCCTAGTATCTTGCTGAAATCTCTCATTCTTACTGGATTTGGAGCAACAGCATTTATTGAACCAGCTAGCTCCTGATGTTCGATTAGAAACCTTATCATACTCGTTAAATCTTGGATATGTATCCAGGAGAGCCATTGATTGCCCTTACCTAATGGGCCCCCTAAGTAAAATTTAAATGGTAATGCCATTCTGTTTAGTGCACCTTCATTCCCTAAAACTACGCCAATTCGAATAGTTATTACTCTTGTTGAATCAACTTGAACCTTGTAAGCTTCATTTTCCCAATCTCGGCAGACTTGTGCTAGGAAATCCTGTCCTTCTTCTTCAGACTCAGTTATCTCTTCGTCCTCACGGAAGCCATAATATCCAACTGCTGAAGCATTAATTAGAACTTTTGGCTGAATAGTACCACTATTAATGGCATCAACAATTGTACCCGTTATTCTAATCCTACTTGATATAATTTCTTCTTTTACTGAATTGGTCCAGCGACGATTACCGATTGACTCACCCGATAAGTTAATTACTACGTCAATTTGCAGATTAAAAATCGAAGATAGAGGGGAAATATTGTCCCATTCTATTACCTTAATTTTATTTCCCAATCGACTGGCGGTTTTTTGAGGATTTCTCGTTACCACATATACCTGATACCCATTCGCAAGTAATTCCTCAGTAAGGTTTCTTCCGACAAAACCTGTCCCACCAAAAATCATAACCTTCATTATTTCCATATACGCCTCCCCAAACATTATTTAACGACCTAGATGTCTCATAACGTTCTGGGCATTTATACAATAATATTATATTTAGAAAGTAAAAACCTTACTACCTTGATAAAAATTAATAACGTCACAAGCCACCATACTAGTATTAGAAGATAATAACTGAAATCCCCTGAAAAACCATTTTCGTTGGCACTTAATAACCAATAATCTTTTTCGTAGTACCAGGTTCCTTGATGTCGTGCGATATTGACTGCATTCTCTTCCCCCATGCTCCAAGTATTTTTTATAGTAGGATAAGTCTTAGCCACTAAACTGTAGGTTGGCTCGCCTAACCCTACAACTACTCCTGTAAACATCTTTACCACCGTTAGCAATACATATATTATCGAAAAAAGAATAGTACGTAACTTTTTGCGCATTTTAGTTTCTCCTTAAACTCATCCGAAAGAACTAGTCATTCTTCACCGCTGTACCCCTTCCTCATAGCCATTCCCGAGAAAGAATTCCGTATACTACATCATCAACGTAATGGTCATAAAGCCACTCAGCTTCCCTGATGATTCCCTCTTTAACAAAACCTAACCGTTCAGGTATTGCTCTGCTTCTGGTATTTCCCTCTGCACATCTCACTTCAACCCTATTAAGCTTTAGCTCTCTAAAAGCATAGTCTACAAAAGCTTTACAGGCCTTCGTCATAACCCCGTTTCCCTGATAAGTCGCGCCAAGCCAATATCCGATGCTCACTGATTTATTAGACCAATTCATTCCATAGAAACCTATAACGCCTGCAATACTTCCTTTGTACCAAATTCCAGCCTGAAACCCGTTATTTGAGGAAAACTGCTTTTTCGTCATTTCGATAAAAGCTTTGGTGTCTTCAACGCTCTTCGATCCATCAACCCATGGAAGCCATTCCTTAAGGTATGGCCGACATGAATCGGTCAATTCAGACAATTGATCCGCATGTATGGTATCTAACAGTTTTAATACTACCTCATTATCAACCACAAATTCAAACATGTTCCGTCCTACCTTTTCGTTCCGCAGACTTTCAGATAACGCCTCGCGTATTCCCAAAGTCTGCTTACTACTTACATATTCTCTCAGATTACGGGAATACGCTGTTATCCGATGCTACGGCAAAGAACATCTATACAAATTACTTAAACGTCAGATGTACCAAAGATTTGCCTTAGATGATGATCTATATGTCGCAAGTAATCTAGAACTAGCTCTGATAGAGTAATGGATTTATTATCACCTATATCACACAGGTACAATAGTTTCTCTTCTGGAATCTTCGTTATGACTCTAACAATATGTCTATTTAAAGTTGTCCAAAAGTCAACAATCTCGTCAGTTGGTATACCTTGATAGTCCTGAATCAATACCCAGTTGTTTTGGTTATAAGGAACTACTATAAAGGGTTGCCTATCAAACTGGATTTTAATAAACCTATGATAATTGTTGGTGGCGGAATCGCATAAATGTCCTAATATCTCCTTTTTGGACCATTTACTTACTAACTGTGCTGAAAATTCCTGTTCTGAAAACTGTTGGACTCTTTTGGGGACTGCTTGAATTAAGTAGTTTAGCCTTTCGATAATTTCTCTCATTTCCTCACTCACTCCTTGCATATAAATATACTTCCCAGAGGCTGGCTAGGTAATCGTACAATCTCAACCTCAAAAGCACCTTAAATTAATAATACTACTTCCGAATTTAGTCTTTCATACATCTTTAGAAAAAGAGGTAACTAATACCTTAATGACGAAATCTTGGTCAAATTATCCAATTTAGGAGAGTGAGGAAAGTGACTGCTACAAAACTAAATGATTCTCAAAGTAGAGTTCAATCGTCTTGAAATAGCTCCTAACAATGGATTAACCGTAACGAGACTTGATCCTAGTAATGTCATGCTTCTACACGAACGTGTCGAACAGCCGTTTATCAACTGGACCTGGGTTTATTACTTGGAAAAAAAAATCGATAATGAAAGAACTAGATTAATTATCCGGACCCGAATTGAAAGCGATAACACTTCACTAGGTGCTCTTATTGGTACCTATGTGATCATGGAACCCGGAGCCTTTATCATGGAAAGAAAAATGCTTAAAGGTTTTAAAGCTAGGGCAGAGACCAATTAAAAAGACATTCTTAATAATTGTATATAATTTGCTAGGATAATGGGTAGGTACCCAATCTCAAGATATATATCTATTTGTGTAAAACATAATATATTGATCTGAATATCTTTGGATTTTTCTTATACTCAACTATTTCATTAATTTCTTTTTGGAATAATGAGTTATTATCTATTTGTTTTATTGCCTTTTCTAGATAGTAGTAATAATCATTCCACCACACATTTTCATTTAACTCAAACGAGTTTATTAATTCCAAATTGCATCTTTCGAATATGATTCTCTTTTCTGTATCATTATTTAATTCATCATGAATTATTATATAGCCATTATTTTTTAAGTACTTAATAAGGATAGCCAAGCCCTTTTCAAAACCAATCACATTTAATAAACCTTCGGCTAAAACTATATCGAATTTCTTATCAAATAGATCATTATTAAAACCGAAGCATGAATTATTCGAATCCTATCTGAATAGTTCAATTTCTTTACTTTTTCCTTTAACCAAAACAAAGATGAATTATCGGGATCAACGGCATAAATCTTACCATTGCAAACTTCCATCAAGAGTGTTGGCACTCCGGTACCGCATCCCATGTCTAATAATTGTGGATTATCGATTTTCGGAATTATAGAAAACGCTTTAATTGTATATTTATTTAAGTTTTTTCTGCAGTTATCTCTTATTTCAAAAGTATTTAGATCCATAAAAAAGATACTTCCTTTTCACTGTCACGGACAGGTGTATGATTGAGTTGATAATACTTAGATATTCAATGAATCTTCCCCAATTCATACTAACAAATTCACTTTAGTATTCGAGTAATTCCGATACAGTTTTAAACGATTAAAAAAACCAGTAAGCTCTTCTTCAAATATTTCACTCCATTTATACTTGAATAGCCAATTGCACATAACGTCCCGAGGGTTTGTGACGCGTCATAACCTCTTCCTTCTATGCAAAGTGTAGCAAACCCTCTGTTATACGATGGGGCGGGTTATCCATTCTAAAGCAAAATCAACTGCCTCCTTTTGACTAAATAACTTGGTATTTGCCGAACCAATAATTCCATTAGTAACCTTATTCCCAGTTAGTTTGAAGTCTTGACCTATTTGTTTAAACTTTTCAGTTTCGAATTCGATATCCTTATATGTCGTCCACACACGCTTTCCATTGACAATGATAGGGCCAGCTGCCTCACACACGTTTCTTTTGTTTGACCTATACTCTGCCAAGTGAAATGATGTATTGTTGCTAAAACCTACCCCTAATAACAATACACTACTATCTAAATCATATAAGTGACTCAACGGTGATTGCTCGCCCATTGGAAAGTCCAAAGGTTGATTGGAAACAATATAGTTCGCATGATTCCCCCAAGCTGCAAATGAAGATGACGGATGTGAACTTCGTACGGCATCAGGCCACTTTCTAAATACTTCCGGAATTACTCCCATTCCTCTACATGGAGTAATTTGGGGATCAAAAGCCGGCATAGTATCCCTAATTATAGTGCACCAGTCTTCAGGAACTGGGGGATTACCCCACAAGGTTGGATCGGAATAATCGCCTGAATGAGTGGGCATGACTATAGTTCCTAACGGGGTAATTACGTCAACTAAGGCCTGAATTACAGTCACTGCGCCACCATTTACCCAACCAAGGGAACTCAAAGATGAATGAACTATTACTGTCATTCCTTTTTCCAAGCCAAGTCTCTCAAAGTCTGTAGCGATACTTTGTCGTGTCCGAGGATGATTGGTATTCTCAATAATACTTGCTTCTCTCAATCTACTTCCAACTCCTTTCTGACCTAGCCCTGTCGTATAACGTCCAGTGGTTTGAACGCATCCCAACCACATTTATCTTTACAAAGTGTTGCAAACCCTCTGTTATCTGCTGTGTGGGGCCACAAAGAATACTAATACAATCGTTCTCCCGCGCAACTAACTAAGTGTGTAAATCCTTAAGACATTGAAGCAACCCATACATTGATTGAATAGTCGCATCTGCCAAAGGAGTTCCGGAGACCAAGTTCCTTTGATACAGTATCGTCTTCATCCCAGTCATTTTTGCTGGAACAATATCCTTTTCATAATCATTTCCGACCATTACACATTGTACCGGCCTAACTGCAATTCTATCCACGATCTCTTGAAAAAACTTTGGACTTGGTTTTTTATAACCGAGTTCCTTTGAAGTGTATAGAAAATCAAAATAGCCCCTAAGCTCAACCCTTTCAAGTGCTTGAGCCATAAGCATTGCATCTGAATCCCCCGCATTTGAAGCCATACAGATGGAAAAGCGTCTATGAATTTCTGGCAACGATTCCGCAATACCTTCCGTGACTTCTACCTGAGGCCAAAATACCATTGGTCCTCTGAATTGAGGAAAATCACGCATCACAGTGTCACCCCAATCAAAAATCACTACCCGTTCATGCATAGATCAACAATCCCTCCGAATAAACTTTCAAGCGTTCTCCCTTCGCATTGCAGATAACGTTCTGGGCATTCACGAAGCGACATACTACCGCATCTTGGCCAGTTTCGTGAATGAGGTGTTAGACGGCGGGCCATGCCACAAGATTCAGAGACGACCATGGACGGGAGTCCCTTAAACGTCCCCCTCGAACTGTATTAATGCATTAAACACGAAAACTGCGAAACAACTTTTTAATTATGTATCATGAAATCTCACTTTATATATGGAGTTTTGCAAACTACACAAATCAATTTATGTACACAAACAATATTCCCATATTCTTTGTAAGTCCATCTAATTTCCTCATTCTGTAAAAATGCATCCATACCATATTGCTTAATGTGATCAAGGATTTCAAGCATACTCATGAGATATTTAGTTCGATATCGTTTATCCAACTGTTTTAGCCTTTGGCAAGGGAATTTGTCGCATTTAAAGCAAAACCCTGATTTGTAACTTTGAATTACAGGACAATTTTTGATTACGCAACTGGTGCTGCCTTTTGTTTTATACCTTATATCACTCTCACTCCGACACCCTTTGCATTGATTTTTCTCTCTTTGGTTAGCCATACAAAGTCTGCAATTCATGCCGCAAGGAGCAATAAACTCTTCTCTCATTTCGTTCATCTCAAACCTCACAAAATGTTTATACATCGCATAATTTTACTGTTGCGGAAAATCTACAGGTGCGCATTAATCACTCCAACAACAATCCCCGCCATATCCGAGCAAGGACGCCTGGTCCCGCATGGTCTTTCGTCTAACGTCCCGAGTGTTTGCGACGTCTGTTATTACATTCATATTTTCTCAGATGTCCGCAAACGCTATGTTATACGGCGTCGACAAAAGCTACCCCAATATTTCCACGTCTATTCCACACCCAGATTCAATTTCCAAGTTCTTGTCCAATCTAGATCCATTCTAATTAATCGTTTTTTTCTCAAGTTTTCCTTCATCATCCACCTAATATCTTTATCCTCATTTACAAACCATTTCTCCATAAGCTTTTTTCCATTCTCAGGATCAGGTACCACTGCAACACTCCAACCATATCCTAATGTTTTTCGTAGTACTTTAAAGTCCTTATCTTTTCTATTTCCCTCATTTAAGATGTCTTGCGTAATTTTATCAAGTATTTGTAATACACTTAGAATTTCTTTAGGCTGCTTAAGTAGTTTTGGTTCGCACAAAGCCGCAACTACTGCCCTCTTTTCCAACAGACTTCCTTTTGCCCACTCTATCATCTCATTTAACAGCACATCCATATTCGATTCGCCAAACCTTTGCAAGGCTATCGCTACCCCTTCTCTGATCCTCCACCTAATATCTGAAGCAAACGCACGCAAGAGACCAAGATGTTTCATATTTCCTTGAGATATCAGACTTCCTAAACCAACAACACCACAAATAGGCAAAAACTCACTTACTGAACCAAATGGGGCTTTCTCTGCATCGAAAGATAAGTACCGCATAAATCTTTCCTCAGTTCCTTCTTCTGCAACTGCCTCTATCAATTCAAGATTCGCTCTAGGTCCAGGAAGGCAAGACTCGTTTAATAGGTATTGGTCCCAATCTTCTATCTCTTTTAGAACCTGCCTGTATAAATCAACTTTTCTCATTAATCTATAACTCCTTTTAAATCCCTTATAGACCCAGATGCGGTATAACGTCCCGAGGGTTTGCGACGCGTCCCAACCGCTCTCATCTTTGCAAAGTGTCGCAAACCCTCTGTTATAAAAAGCCACGGCAAAGACAACCTCAGTCGAGATTCTATACCTCTAACCGACAATCTTTGGTTGAGTTTAGAGCTCATTAGTTCTGGTCACAGTCTTCTCCTGTCCTTAATATAACTAATACTTCATCCTCGTTCTGTTTAAATCGTAGTCTTTTTGATAACCGTATCTTATACCTTTCTCTTCATTTCCAATTATGTACTCTGCTAATTTATCTAAACCATCCTCACGAATGCAACGCGCAAACGCACGAAGTCTTACATCATGAGTATGGCTATACATATCTTTGTTACAAGGAAAATTGTCGCATTCCCAACAACCTTTTAGGTTTTGCTCAATACAACAATTTCTATGATGGCATCCGTCCCATTTTTCTGAGTGGTTCGTACACATATATGTATGATTTTTACAACCATCGCATTGATCAGCCAGATGACATAGGCTACAAATCAGTCCACAGTATGAAATACTCTCTACAATTTCTTTCTTGTCCATTTAAAACATCTCCTTTGATCGAAAAAACTTGTAAGTTCGGACTTACCGATTGCATGTAATTAATAACCCAAAGCCAAAACCAAATGGTATTTGCTTTCAATCATCTTACAAAATAGAGCTATAGCCTCTTTAATAAAGATTTGATAATGATTTGGTGAAATGGCTTTACTGGTAAAAAATATATTTTACACCAAATATTATTAAACCTTACAATCGTGGTAAGATAAATAGAACAATCTTGCTCGCTTTTCTTTTTCATAACAGCTGTTCTAAAGTTTAAATGTTTATCATTTTCAGCCATAACAATTTCATTTTCATTTCTGTAAATAACTGTAAAATAACCTGCTTTCGTACCAATTGGATAATAAATAGATTCAGTAATATCCTTCTTTTTTCCAGTTTTTAATCCAAACAACCTTACTAACGAACCTCTAATCCTCATTAAAAAATCAACCCATTTGGGAATCCTAAATATTTCTGTTGTGAGATTATCAATCGTCTCATCCGTGCTTTTTACGATTTGATATGAATCACAGTAATCGATTCTACCAAAATCTTTATTAATTAATGATTGTTCAGGAGATACATGATATTTATATACTTTTGGCATATATGCTGCCTCCTTCAATTAAAGATACAAGCTCTTTTCAACCTCCTTAAATTTAGCTTCCTCTACGTAGTTATATAATATAGGCATTTCGCAGTCTATAAAGGAGGTATCTAATTGAGAGAACTAAAATTTCGAGTTTGGGACAAGGTTATGAAGAAAATGTTTAAACCACAAGCCATAAGTTTTGATATTCAGAGTTCAGTTCCATTTGCAGTGAGTGTGCCTGGCAGATCGTGGGAACCAGTCGGGAAATTCGAATTGCTTCAATGGACTGGTTTTTCTGATGAAAACGGAATAGATGTGTATGAAGCTGATTTAGTCCAACTCTCATCTGATATTTACAAAATCGTTTGGAATAAAACTCTAGCGACTTTCGAACTTGAAGAACTAGGAAGTTCGTCAAGGTGTAACATCAGCGCAATTACGTCTGGTGGTGTTATAGGAAATGAGTTTCAAAACGGCATTTTATATTGATAAGGGTACTAAAATTTAATATATTAGCATGTTACTTAGGTAATATCTAAAACTGAACTTTAGATTAAAGACCAAGATGTCCTATAACGTCCCGAGGGTTTGCGACGCGTCCCAACCGCTTTCATCTTTGCAAAGTGTCGTAAAACCTTTATTATATGACGGAGCCTCTCCCGTGTCGGAAACTTAGAATAACCCAAACACCTAATTCCTTGGCGAACCGTAAACAGTACCTAATACTATCTAGGTAAATGATGACTGGAAAACAACATTGTAAACTTAATCCAAGATCATTTTCTCTGTTTCCTGTCTTTGCTACTTAATTGCCATATTCCGATAACCATGCATACCATACTTAAAGCCCAATAAAGTGCAGATAGACCAATGACTAATGATACCTCTTCTGAGAGCATTGCACTCGGTACCATCTTTCGGTCAAAAATCTTGAGTGTAGAATTAAATCCAAGGACCAAGAAAAGTACTTGCCCAATGATCCAAGCATATGAAAAGCCCCTGTTTTTCCATCAAAGTACTAAAATGTAAATAACTATCAAGATAATTACTCCACTGAACCCGTTGATTAATGTTGGAATCGTCTCAGTTTCCATTGGTATGTTTAGCGTTTCCAAGCAATCCACCTCCCTAAGGACTTTTCCTTCGTTTATTCAGAAACCTCCATTGGACGAAAACCTCTCTTTGCTGTAACTAAATTACTCTACATAGGCTGTCGTTTTTTTAATTAAATTTTCCTGTAATACAGTCTCAATTAATTCCATCCCAAAAAACCGACATGCAAGGCTCTGTCGTATAACGTTCTGGGGATTCCCGACGCGTCATATCTCATTTATCATGGCTGAGTGCCGGGAATCCCATGTTATGTAAAGTCGCGCTTCCCCATAGAAATACATGCAAATTCTCATATTGGAAACTTGTATAATGAAACTGTTCTCCCTTTGATATTCGACGGAACAGCCTCGATAAATTGGGCACCTATTCTATCATAGAACCCTTTTGCATTCGGTTCTGAAAGAATATGTAAACAACTAATATTCTTTTCTTTACATAATCCCTTAGCAAAAAATATAAGTTCAGAGCCAATTCTATTCCCAATAAAAGATGGATGGACAAAAATATGATCTAACCAATAACCCTTTCTTATCAACAAGTCTCCAGCCTTAAAATCATTTTTCACTTCGACTATCGAAATAAACCCAACTACTTTCCCATCAACCTTTGCGACATGAACCTCATTCTGAGTTATGTAATCTGGAGTAATCGTCAACTCGTCCTTCCACACTTCGAAATACTCTTCAGGATATTTCCAATATCGTTTTGCCGCGAATGAAATTGATGTTAAGGTTTTATTTTCTCTATCCTCTGCACGCCTAATCATAATATTCAATTGCAACACTTTCACTCCTTGCTGGGAACAATTCTTATGACTTCTACCCCCAATAGTGCTATTTTACAGTCACGGTAGACGCGCCGGTTACCCGACGCACCCCGCGCAGATCCCGGCGTGCGGATTTCCCGCACCGGGCTCTTCAAAAATACTCGCTTCCGTACTTCCAGCACTAGAAATCAAAGTGAAGTTGTACTAGATCCGACTCGACAATCTTCGGTTCTGGAACGCCATATCGTTTCCAGCATGCAGTGAACTCATCCAGATTAAAACTACGTCGCTGACTTCTTCGGTTGAGCCATTTGTAAAGAATTCTCTTTACTTGTTCGTGAAATTTGCTCAAGCTGCCATAGTTTCCAATCAGTCCATAGTAATTGTAATATCCTCGCAGCTTTGCTATGAGTTTAGGAAAGAGCCTTCTCAGACGCTTATTTCGCATCTCTCTGCACCATTCTGTGAATGCAGCTAACGACTTTCTTAACTTGCCCGGTGCTGTGCGTCGTTTGATGATATCTTCTCCTTTGCGAGACACTCCCCAGCGAAATTCAAACCCCAGAAATTCAAACTTTGTGTTTTCCTCTTTGCGAAATCGTGAAAAGCTTATGATGTTGGTTTTCTCCTGCGCCAGGTCCAGTCCAAATTTCTTTAAGCGTTCCCCTACTGCTTGATAAAACTGCACCGCGTCTTGTTTGTATTGAAAGGCGCACACGAAATCATCTGCATATATACAGTTCATGCCTTTGCAAGACCGCTTGACTCTCTTTTCGAACCATAGATCCAGTGCATAATGTAGGTAGATGTTCGCTAAGATCGGACTGATGACTCCGCCTTATGCGAAGTAATCCGTTATGCAAAGTAAGCGACGAAAACCTTGTATTTACGGCTTTTTTGTGAGATTTACTTTGCATAATATCCTAAGCTATTTCAAATCTAAAACCTCCTAAAGTTACAATTTATCTTAGCTCCAGCCAGACATACCACAATAAACTGATACCAGGATACGTTTTCTTCTCGATTAATGATGCCACCAATCTAATATCTTGGAAAATCATACTTGCTTTTTTAAATTAGCTCGGGGCATTATGCAAAGTAAATCAAAGAAGATATGAGGATTAATCAGCACTTCAATAGTTTACTTTGCATAATAACTTTCTTTGCATAAGCCGCCTTGTGGGCACCCGGTTACTGGATGTTTAACCAAACCATCAACATCCAGTACTCCTGCTTTTAGCCATTTCTTGATCAATCTCAGAAATGCTCTATCTGCTATCCGCAGTTCCAGCATTCGGATTAGCCAATCATGATCAATCGAATCAAAGAAGCATCGGATGTCCGCTTCCACGATGCAACTATATTTTCCAAAGTTTAGTTCATGGGTTAAGTCTTTTACTGCTTTTTGTGCTCCCGTATTAGGACGGTATCCATAGCTGTGTTCACTGAATTCCGTCTCATAGATAGCCTCAAGGATCTTTGCAGCTGCACGCTGGACGATCTTTTCAGAGACAGCTGGTATTCCCAGCGGTCTTTTCTTTCCATTGCCTTTGTCTATATACACTCTTCGTACTAGCTTCGCCCGGTATTGTTTGCTTTTTAACTGCTCTACTACCTGCTCAAGGTTGGTTCCCAATTTCTCCGCGTATTCCTTGGCCGTTATGCTGTCCACTCCTGCTGCAGCTTTCTTCTTTAGGTCATAGAACGATGCACGCAGTGCTTCGACGTTGAGCTGTTTATATAAGTTCCCAAACCGGTGCGTTTTGTTTTCTTTTGCCTTCTTTGCTATTCCCCGCAGGGAGGTTTGCCAGCGTACTTCCGATCCTACATGTCCGGCACTGGTTTCCTTTACAGGCTGCATATTTCTGTCCATCCCTTCCCCATGTGAACGGCTTTCCCGCTCTCGGAGTGTAGAGTCGAAGGAGGTCGGCAGAAGCCTTCCTCCGTCCGCTCGTTCAAACGGATCGTACAGTTTTCCCGTAATCCGCTTTCCTTTATGTCATCTAATAGATGCAGTCTTTCGGTTC